>Ga0123342_1000195_pt1 | contig 83261 bp, 35 predicted proteins | sample Turbeawhitnodule_FD_89960 | JGI IMG/M metagenome (GOLD analysis project Ga0123342, IMG submission 89960) | Root nodule microbial communities of legume samples collected from Mexico - Turtle bean Mexico white nodule | ecosystem: Host-associated > Plants > Roots > Nodule | place: Mexico: Nepantla... | reverse complement strand
GGTCTCTAATTAGCAACCAAGGTTTTAGAGACTAAATTTAGAAACTAAATAATTGGTAGATAAAACATTGGTTGCTAATTAGATACCAATTTAGAAACTATTTAACAATAATAAAAAATAATAGAAACTAATTTATAAACCAATTTTTGTTTTAGTTTCTAAAATGGTCTCTAATTTAGTTACTATTGCAACTAATTATTTTGGTTTCTAAAAATTAGTTTCTATTTGATGATTTTCTTGTAGTGAGTGATGTTATGGCTGTGTAAGGAACCTAAAAGATTTTGAAAGGGTCAGAAACATCTTCATTCAAGCCAAAAGAGGCTGCTTCAATCACATGCCCCTCAAGCTTGAACTTCTGCAATCAAGAAAAAGGTGGCATATTTTGAACATCAAATTAATCAACTTATAATTCCATAACACAATCATTGCATTTGTTTGTCTGCTACAAACATATATTAACAAATTACAGTTTAGTAGGTTGAATATTCTTATCTTGTTCTTGAAAAGCTTTCAAAATTCGTCATATTCGGGCGTCGCATGCTGGAAGAATGCATATTCTTTGCATTGAAGCTTACCAAAAGTGAGAAAGGTTTGGAAGAGATGCATGCAATTGGTAGCAATCGCTTTCTGATTTTCGAAACTTAACACACACTACTTGGTTATGCACTCAATTTCATATAGCAATGTGACAAATCAATGACTTGAACTGATACATACTCCATCACTCATTTTCATTCGTTTATTTTGGGACCAAAAACTAAGTCATTTTCATTTTACTCATTTTCATTGAAAAAAGGGAGGGAAAAGATAAATGCAATGTCTATATCTGCATAATAGTGGTAGGTGACAATGTTCACTCTGATATTGAAAATTGATTTTGAACAGTTCCAATAAGTGGTTTATACAAGCTTGACCACTTCCACTCTACACCAAGGACACCATCTTGTATTAAATACAAAGAGGTTTGAGCCACGACTGCTGAAAAAATCAAGGTTGAGCTACAGTTTTAGACCTAGGTTAGGATAAGAATATTGAAAATGAAGACCTTAGACATTTATAAGTTTGAACTTGGAAGCTGAAATACTTGTTAACTTAGCAGGTTTCAAACCTTTTAAGCTAAGTTTATCTTTCCACTTTAAACTTCTAAATAAATAAAAATAAATGAAAATGTAAATAGGTTGAAGATTCTATTCAAAATAACCAATTAGGTGAGATTTTTCATACTATTTTAATTCAATATGTGGATGCTTAACTTCAGTTTATTATGTGGTATATATTGACATATTTAAATTATTAACGGTAGATGTTTATTTTGGTTAACCCAATGATAATTTCAATACAGAAAAAAGATTGAAAACTTCCATGTCAAATTGATTTTTAAAATACAATTTAGTGTGGAATTAATCTTTATGTATTAAGCTTAATGACAAAATGATCCTATCAAACTTAACAAAACTCAACTCTTATACTTTAAACTACTGGGGATTTTAGAATTTTAAATAGACATTTTTTTTATATTTTACAAACTAATATTCATTATATTATTAATAACGAATCTAAAAACTCTTGAATGAGATGAGTTTATTCTAATACCAAACTCCTGGGGAAAAAATGAACTCAGTGTGACAGTAAATTAGTTGTTATAGTAAAATTGTAATTTTTTTATTGTATTAAAATAAAATATATTAATATTTATTGTACCAAATATTCACTCCTAAAAAAAATATTAATTGATTATGTGGTTCCTTTTCTTCTCTTGTTGGATAGTTTCTTTGATGAAACACAGGACCCATATTACATTGGGAAATTTGCAGGGTAAGTTTTTGGCAGGAAGCAGAAGCAGAGGGGCTCCTTCACTTTGTTTAGAATCGAATGAATGGAAAAGGGTACGTGGGAATGGAGGCAGAACCAAAAGGGTTAGAAGCTTCACTGCACAATTTGCTCGAACTCCACCACCACAAATCTCTCGTCCTTGCCCACCGCACAGGTATATATCTATTTCCCCTTTCTTCTCCTTCCATCAAAATCCAATATTGTTTCGTTAACACCAACTCTCTTCATCTGGGTACGCAGAGAAAGCCAAGAAGGACGCTATCAGGAAAACCGAGCGCGTTTCTGATCTGTTGGTGGAAGCAGTCAATGGCGGGGTGCAAGACTCCTTCATAAACCAGAAGCGTATTGAGCTCGAAATTCGAACCCTTGCTGCCACCATCACAAGGTTCATGAAGCAAACTGATCAGTGGCTCGCTACCACTCATGCCCTCAACACTGCTCTCAAGGTGCCACTACTTTCTTTCTTTCATCATCGTTTTTAATATCGATCAATGTGCTGCTTTTGCTGAAATTTGAGATGGGTATTTTTTAAATTTGTTGTTATCGTTATTACTTGCAATTAAGGGTTTTAAATTTATGTTAGTGCCATGACAATGCCGATGTAGATAGTGTTTTAAAACCCTTTTTTAATTTAGCTATTATTGTTGTGTTTTGCATTGGACACAGCTCTGGCTAATTTGTGTGGATTAGAATTAGAAGGGACATGTAACAAAACAACATGCTTGACAGTTCTATTTGTACAAGATTGTTTTGTTGTTTTCATCGTCGTCTAATTTCAAATCAGGGTACAAGTTTAGGGGTGTGATTGACATGCTTTCTCTTGAAATTATCGGTCAGGGTTCTAAATTACAGTGGTTGCAGTTGCATCATAATCTTCTATGTTCCAGAAAATTGTAGACACTAATGGGTCACAAACTGTGGCCGCAATGCTGATGTGAAGACCACAAAATCCTTGGTGTGGAATTGCGGTTGCTGACCGTTTTCTAAGCAACCTTTGTTATTGAGTTTGTAATTGGGCTGGTAAACTAAAATTATGTAAACCTAGAATGTGATGATGTTTCTTCTTGCCAGATGTTCATTGTGCTTGATGGCACCATTTTTGAGTTTCTCTTTTGACACTTTTTGATTTGTGAAATAATTTAGAGGTTTGGTTCTACGTCTATGGTTAGGGATATCCCAATAATGAAGATGGTTGTAATTTTAAGGTTAGTGCAGGAGTTTAATTCCGGCAATAGGCATCCATCAAGTTTAGAGTAGCCATGGGATGGGATAAATGGCTTAGTACCTAGAATCCCTTTTTATTTTGAGAGACTCCTTATACAAAATTAAAGTGGGAATTGAAGAAGAGGATTAATGTATAATTTCTTCTCATGAAATTTGGCTCATATTGTATATATTGTATATTTTTCTTTGGATTGCAATGCTAATTGTCAAAGACAAGCCATCTAAAGTATGATATGGTGCTTAACTTATTATTTAATTTTTTACTGTTATAAAGTGTGGTTAACTTGCTATGAACTTTCATCTGAATTCGTAGGAAATTGGAGACTTTGAGAACTGGATGAAGATCATGGAATATGATTGTAAAAATATCACCACAGCTATACAGAATATTCACCAAGAGTGATTTACTGCAAGTTTTCATGCATGTCACCATGTAATTATAAATATCTAATCCCTTTTCATTCGTTTTTCTATTCTAAGCATAATACCAAATATCATGTGTTAGTTTTAGATAACCATTTTACTTAGTTTTCAGTGTAGTAACTTAACTGGCTTGAAGAAGGAAAGATTGATTATTACCCTTATTCTTAATAAGTTATGTGCTGCTATTATTGGCCTTTATAAATGTTCAAATTTGAAATTTTCTTCTCTACTAACTAAAAAGTTTGAGTGTATAAAGGATTAAAAGAAAAAACAACGATGCTTTGTCTTTGTGCTTTTGTCATAGAGCCTGGTTTATTTGGATATAATAGACAGATAGAGCACAATTCTTGAAAATTTTTGGCAAATTTTATCCACACGTTTTCTAACGGATTTGAGCTATGTAGTCACTCTTTCCCCTGTTCCTCCTCTTTTCTGCTATTTTGTAGCACTTGAACCAGGGTTGCATTTATAAGTCTATGCATACTCATGCAGTGTCATGTGAATAGACTCACATCACATAAACTCACAAGTGTTTACCTGATATAAAATAATTCCAAAAAACCAGGTGGGAAATATTTCTCCAGCTACTGATTTCTGTAAATATTATGTAAAGTCATTTAATGAAATAAACTAGCATACAAAATCCCATGTCCCCAACATTTCAAAACATGTAAATATAAAGACAATCAACCTAACAGAATCATGCAAATAATTTAACTCATCACTGAGCGATTTTGCTGAATAGAACACATAAATAACAAGTGATTAACATTTTCTGATAACATTGATAACATAGCCGATCACTGAAAAAATATTTGAATTTGTGGCTGGGTTCAGTTGCCACTGTTTAGTTTGCCATGAATTGCTGGTTTTGCAGAATAATGTTTGTATGTTGAATGCTGGATCACAAACGTGCTGCTTTGTTGGGTCAGAACTTGTTGAGCCATGAATTTTGCTGCTATGATTGTGCAACTAACTATGAGCAGAAACCGTGTATGTGTGGGATTCGATCTACTAAATATGTCATATGCTACCCTCCATTTTAAAGTCTCCCATTTGCTTATCTAATAACAATGATGAAGCTAACTTTATTATCTAACACACTCTATAGAACACAATGTAAAAGATGGTCAACTTGATTGTATTTATTTATTTAAAAAAACAGTTTTGGTAGAACTCAATGATGTTGTCGGTTAGATTATTTAACAAACTCCATTGACTGGTATATGGGTCCTTTTGTCCTTTTCTTAATTTGATCAGCTTTTTGATATTCCCCAGAAATCAAATGTCTGTCCAACAACTTGTAGGAATATTAGCTGTTCCTTCATAATTTCTAAACAAAATAATACAATTAGTCCACGAGTTAGGTTTATGAATGTAGCCACGTTATACTGATATAATATTTTTTTACTTATCATATCACATGCGTAAGTTGGTGCTTCAAATCGCTGCAAAACTTATCTGTAGTGTCTGAGATGATTGCATTTCATATTCATTTCTCAAATCATTATAGACTAATTGGAGACTTAAGCGATAACTCTCATCTCTCAAGTTAGAGTTAAAATTTCAATGAGAGAAAAACAATAGCTATCCCTTCTTCTTTTTCCTCGCTCAAGTTATGAAGTTTTATGGCTTTGAGTGAGTGTCTGGTTAATTTTTCGTAACTTGTAAAATTGTGTATCACTTAATCTTTATTTTCATGTTGAAGTTTGAGAATTATCACTCGGTCTACATATTGTAGCTCGAGCAAAGAGGAACCTAAGAACAAACTTTGTTTTAATTTAGATTATCACTCAAAAATTAACAAGACGCTTAATATTGACTTATTAAGCCTAACTTTGTAAACCTGAATGTTTAGAATGGATTAGATATTAGTCTCTAACAGGACATATTTAAAATGAATCTTATGTTATGATTGTACGTGATACATGAAGAGGCATGATTACATGTCCAAGAACTAAATATAGAAGATATTAGTATATTTGTTTTGGTTAGTGTATTTTTTTTTAGAGTAAATAAAAAAATCAATAAATCTAATAAAAATAATTAATTTCAAAGAAAAGGACCACAAATTCCAATCGTTATAGCTTAAGGAGTCTTTACATCTCTTGGCCTCCCTTATATTATATGATAACACATATTATATGTGTGAATATTATAGTTATTATGGAGTGTTACATATATACTCGTTTATACATTTTAAATATTTATTTACAGTGAGTTAAGAATTTTGAATCGATGACAAATAAACTAATTACACTGCTATCATTCACATATATAAATGAGGAAAACATATTTTTACACTTAGAAAAAAAACTTACAGGTATTAAATTAGTTGATGATAAAATAAAGAAATTACTAGTGTTGAATTTTATGAACTCAACTCAATAATCATTAAAATCTTAATACACATTCTATCGTAACTCTATCATCCAAACACTTATATTCCTTAATGATAAGAGCATAATCTCATATAAAAATATTAGTCTCATAATTTCTTCAATTTCATTATTGCTTTAATCATCCTTCTTTATAATAGAAAGTATATAAAAATGTGTTAGAAAGTCTTTTACTAGAATTTCTAGTATCTTTTCTTCATTAAAATTCGACGTGTGCTAAAAATTGTGACTATATATTTTAATTCTTTACGTGTTCAAAATATAAACTTATTTAAATTTAATTTGATAAAAAATGGAAATGAAAATAAAATTCTAAACACTGATTCTAATTTAATTTTTGAAACAACGAAACAAAAGTAAATTCGTACTTGGACCTATCACTACAAGGAAATCATAAAATAGAAACCAATTTTAAAGACAAAATATAATTAGTTGCTATAGTGATTAAATTAGAAACCATTTTAGAAACTAAAAGAAAATTGGTTTCTAAATTAGTTTTTATTATTGTTAAATAGTTTCTTAATTGGTATCTAATTAGCTACCAAAATTTTAACTACCAATTATTTATATTCTAAATTTGATAGAAAAATCTTACTAGCTAATTGAATACTAATTTAGAAAACATTTACCAATAAATGAAATTAATTTAGAAACCAATAATAAAAATTAATTTAAAATCTAAATTTTTTTAAATCTCTAAAATAATTTATAATTTAATTATTATAATAATTAATTATTTTTTATTTTTAAAATTAATTTTTATTCGATGATTTTATTGTTGTTATTAGTTTGTAATGTATAAAAACATATATATAGTTTTACACGTGAAGAATAGTAACATGTTCATTACAAATCATTGAGAGATGAAAAAGAAAAAGTAAAGGACGAAAACCAACAAAGATCCAATAATTATGCCTTTTGATTGTTATAAATTTTATTTTATATATATATATATATATATATATATGCATACTGTCTTATTACATGAGTTATTTATTAATAATTCGTAATAAACAGCAACTGGTTTTAATAGCTCTTTAATTTAATTTTGATACAATTAAAACCAATTAAAATTAAAAAAAAATAACCACCTCAGTACAAATATATATTTCATGATTGAATGATGGTGAAAAATTATTTATAAGTAGATCAACTAATAACTGCAGACTATTTCAACTTATAACAGTAAGTTTCGAATGACAAGCATGATAAATAGTTAGAGAAAGTTTTGTTTTTGTTGTGTACACTGACTGAAGCATGTAAAAAGTTATGAAACACATAATAATTCTTTGAAGTAGATCTACAGAAAGAAGAAAAAACGAAGTTTGTTTTGTATTATAAAGATGTATCACTGAAAACTCATCATTATATAAAAGTTGGAGGTGATGGCCGTCTACTGTATTTGAATCACTGGTTTTGATGTTGAAGATAAGCTATGGCTTCTTCCTCCTTTTCTATTTGATGTTGCAGTGGTTATAGTAAACTTATATATTTTGGTCAAAGGTAGCAGACACAAAAAGGTGGTTATATTATATATGTATAATATTGAAGAAAAATAGAATAATGTTGTGAAGAATAACATTTATTAAAGTAATGAAAAATGAGACAACATGGCTTGTGGTTAGCATGTTCCTTCTTTCTATATAAGTGGTTTGTTTTGGTAGCAAAGTTATGAGTCATAGCTTAAACATGGGTTCTCATGATGATGGTGTCCAATCATTGGCTGTGTTTGTGGTAATTGGCATGGTGATCACATTAATGATCCCTGCCAATGCAAACCTCTCTTCCCATTTCTATGATAAAGTTTGTCCTGAGGCATTACCTGTCATAAGAACAGTGGTTCAACGAGCAATTAACCGTGAACCACGCATTGGAGCTTCTCTTCTGCGTTTGCATTTCCATGACTGCTTCGTCAATGTAAGTTACTACTGCTATCTGATACAGGCTATGCTCCTATCACACAACAAAAATATCTTAGCTTTTAACCATTAAATAACTGTACTAGCTCAACATGTATGCAAATACACTTTCTGAGGTGTGTTGTGGTGTAAGTTTGAACTCTTTTATGCATATAGAGAAAAAAACTGGTGAAAAATATCAACTCAGATTTCAAAGTTATATTATATTTTCTGAGATCTTGAATTATATTTATACTTCCTACTTCTTTCTTTATAAGAGATATGTAAGTGTAATGCTTTTTTTTTTAAATTTTAAAAAATGTTATTGTAACAAATTTCAACTATATGATTTAAAAACATTTTTTTTCTTTTCTAAATTATGATTTTGCCCCAGTGATATATACTTTATGAAATTTCTTAATCTAAGAATAAGTGTAAAATATGTTCCTCGGTTGTATATTAGAAATTTTTTTGAGACATTTTAATGAATGTTTTGCTTTGGAATGGTTTCACAGAGGTGAAGAGTTTTTGTGTCTGTAATGTAAAGTTATGTATATATCTCTTATGTGAAACTCGATTTTATAACCAATTTTATTGTGTTTTGTGCTGGTTGAGAAGAGGATTATGTCTCAAGTTTAGATAGTCTAATTATTTTTTTTAAGGGTTTGAACACTTTTTTTTTTAATTTATTAATTTTTTTCTGATAAAAAAGTATAATGATTGATTGGAGTTTTAGTTTTTTTTTTCTCTTGTGATTTTTTAATGATAACTTTTACACTTATTTTATAATTATATTTTTCTTATCATATATCACCTCTATTATCTTTAAAGATTCTCTTTCTTTCCTTTTACAAATTTTCTTTTAGAATTTTTCTAAAGGTAACTGCATGCATACATTGAAAGGAACTTCTTAACAAATTGCACGTACCAATGCTTTCATGTATATTTTACTCTTGCCTTTTCTCAATCATTGTTCCTGTAACCACTTTCTATCTTATCATCCACGTACCATAACAGTGGAGCAGTAAGCAATAATTACTTAAACTCTATTATTATATTCTACACAAACTGACACAAATCATGTTATGATATGAAACTATAGAGTAATTTAATTGCATGGAAAAGAATGCACACCTAACTATTGGCTGCTAGCTTCCAATAATTTTTCAAATAAAAACAGTACCTTACTGTAATTACAATTTAAATTTCATGATGTCCAATGAAAAGGTTGATTGAACAGTAGCTAAAGACTTTTATGCCTTGTGAGCTGTAAAATGGTGTATAACAGTAATGGTGGTCCAATTAACAGTAATAGTTAAACATATATTCCAAAGATCAAAGATAATACTAATCACCATGTCACTTCTACTATAGTGCTTGATTTGATTTACTGAAACATAACATAAATGTCTTGGAAACAACAGGGGTGTGATGGATCAATTTTGCTAGATGACACTAAAAACTTCATTGGTGAGAAGACAGCTTTTGCAAATAATAATTCAGCAAGAGGGTTTTCTGTGGTTGATGAAATCAAAGCAGCAGTGGACAAGGCCTGCAAACGCCCAGTGGTGTCATGTGCAGATATCTTAGCCATAGCAGCTCGTGATTCCGTAGCCATTGTAAGTCTTACACAAACATTTCATTCTCATAAGGAAAAGTACAAAATGACAGAAATTCATATAATTAATAACAATCATCAACCTTGCTCTTCATGGACAATGGGAATAATATTAAACTAAACTATTAACCCAGCCATCATGACTGGTAACAAAAACTATCATTATTTAACTAGACTTATCTGTAATCATATAAAAAATTTATAAGTTTTACCCTTTTTCTTATTGTGATTTTTTGAAAGTGTAACATGTTTTTCTTCACTGTTAATAGTATGGGGGTAAACACTTTTGGTACCAAGTGTTATTGGGCAGAAGAGATGCAAGGACTGCAAGCAGAAGTGCTGCAAATTCCAATCTTCCTCCACCAACCTTCAGCTTCTCTCAGCTTGTTTCCAACTTCCAATCTCACGGATTGAATGTGAAGGACCTTGTGGCCCTCTCTGGAGGTCACACCATTGGCTTTGCAAGGTGTACTACCTTTAGAAGCAGAATCTACAATGAATCCAACATTGACCCCAGGTTTGCAGCATCTTTGAGGAATACATGTCCTCGAAGTGGTGGAGACAACAACTTACAAAAATTGGATCCTACTCCTGCAAGAGTTGACACCAAATACTTTACAGATTTGGTGCACAAAAAGGGTCTCCTCCATTCGGATCAAGAACTCTTCAAGGGACAAGGCAGAGAAAGTGACAAGCTGGTGCAGCTATACAGTAAAAACACTTTAGCTTTTGCTAGAGATTTCAAAGCCTCAATGATTAAAATGGGTAACTTGAAGCCTCTTACTGGGAGGCAGGGAGAGATCAGATGTCATTGCAGAAGGATCAATTAGAATCACAGATTACAAGCTCTGGATTATGCAATGGAAAGAATAAGAATCTTTATTTATTGCATCATATGCTTAGTCATGTCAATTTTAGACATGACTGTGTATTGTTCAAGAAAAATGTTGCGTGCTGTATGTGTTGTTTTAAGCAACTTCAAATCATGAATAGTTGAACTCAAATGGTAATCTGACGTGTGACAATCACATTGTGTGTTATGCATTTCAACAAGTAATTATCTCACTAAAAAAAATCATTAATTAAAAATTAATTTTTAGATACTAAAATAATTAGTTGCAATAGGAATTAAACTAGAGATTATTTAACAATAATAGAGACTAATTTAGAAACCAAAAATTTATTTAGTTCCTAAAATATCTCTAATTTAGTCACTACAGAAACTAATTATTATTTTCTTTTAAAATTGATTTCTATTTTATAATTTTCTTGTAGTTTCTATTTAAAAGTACTATTGATCCCTAAATACTTGAAGGCAAATGAAATCAATTAATATAGGACACATCTTTTTGAATGCTATCTTCTTTTAAATTGTGTTAGAATTATGAAAGATTCAATAAATATTGTTTAAATTAAACACTTTATCAATATATATTTTATGAATATTTTACGAGTATTAAGTATGATACGTGTGTCCTCTTTGACTAAGAATTTTCAAGGTTTCTTTGCACAGATAAATATTTGAAGCCCAGTATGATAACTACAAGGCCCAACTTCAATTTAATTCAGCTAGTGTTTTAATGTATTAATATTCTTGTAAGCTTTGAAAGCAACTTGTCTCAACTAATTAACCAATAATCTAACTTTATCAGTAAGTCTAATTTATTGATAGAAAAATTCTGCAACTGAATTATGATTTGAAAAAATTCATAAACAATTTTAATATTTAAACATATATTATTAAAGATATGCAAATAGAATATTACGATTTATTTTAAAAAAAAATCTCAAGATCACGATTTATTAACTATTGTGAGATCTGTTGAAATTAAGAAAGAAAGAAAAAATGTGGTGAAGTGACATGAATCATGATCTTACTCAACATTTAATAAAGAGGTGAGTTTTGTCAGCGACTAAAGAGAGAAAAGTAATAAACATATTATTAAAACACAAAACTTCATTATTTATTTTTTCCGTGTGATAAATATATTTTAGTTTAATTTTTGTTAATCGAGAAGAAATATCGTAGGCCATAGTTATTTAGATCCTAACACAATTAGATAATGTTATTTTTTACGTTGACAAACTAAATTCAAACTTGTTAAATAATCAAATAAAAAAATACAATTTTAATCATTAAAGCAATCTCTTACATCTTTATTATAATTTTGGTCTTAAGTTAGTTTAACCTTTAAAATCATCAAATAAAAACCAAATTTTATAGAAATAATTAGTTACAATGGTAACTAAATTAGAAATTATTTTATAAAAAAAAATTTAAATTAATTTTTATTATTGTTAAATAATTTTTAAATTGGTATCTAATTAGCAACCAAGGTTTTAACTATTAATTATTTAGATTCTAAATTTGGTAGCGAAAACATTACTAATTAGATATCAATTTAGAAACCATTTAATCATGGTAGAACTAATTTAAAAATTAAAAATTTATTTAATTTCTAAAATAGTCTCTAATTTAATCACTATAATAACTAATTATTTTTAGTTTTTAAAATTGATTTTTATTTCATAATTTTCTTGTAGGTTTTGTGTATAGAATTAATTTTTAAGTAAGTCATTTTTATTTAATCTGACTTTCAACTCAGCTTAAACTTCCCAACCAATGTTATAATAAAAATATATTAAAAAGGGTATTAATATTGTGGAGGGAAAAAATGGTTTATTTTCTTCAATGTATCTTATTATGATTACATAAGAACCGTTTGGGTTTCCTTGTTGAACAACTGGTCAGAAGTTTAGGTGTCCCTTTCATAATTTTCAACTCAATATATAGTTAATTAAGAAAAAGTAAGAGTAATGAACCATCTAATTAATGTGTTTTCTCATGCCACTGTATTAATTAAATGCTCTTAGTAATGATCACCCTCAAGTACCCATATCTAAAGAGGCTTAGCTCCACCAATTTCTATATTGGAATTTTCATTTTATATGGCATCAAATTTCACAGCTAGCAAGATTAATACTTTATTTTTTTAATTGCAAAAATATCATATTATTTTATTTTTATTTCCTAGTTTTAAAAGTTTATATATGAAGCAACGATAATAAAATACATTTTCCACTATTTTCTTATACAAATATTTAAAATTATAACCTATAAAATAGTCTTAAACCAAATAATCCCTCACGACCGTATAATTAATATATAATATTATACAAAAAGGGCAGTTTTGTTAAACTTAAAGTAAATATTTATGATACAAGTAAATTTTAAAATAATCTCTTATTCAAAAAACATATAGGATTTGTTTATTTAGAAGAAGAAAAAACTGTTCTCTTTAAAATAAACACAAAATAGATTTTAAAAAAAAGTGAAACCTACTTGATTTATTAACAAAAAAACACATTTCTTCTAAAAATAAATATAAACAAACTCATTCAAAATTATGTTGCCTCTTTCACTGAATAAAAATAGAAAGAACGAGTTATATATAAATAAGAAGATTCATAAATCTATTGCCTCAAGATTTTGGATTAGTGGTGTTATAATTTCTTATTGTAGTTTATTAGTGTTGCATCTTCTGGATATCATTTTGAAAGATCCAACAATTTCATCATAATTATTTTTTAATCATGAGTATATAATTTGAAACATGTGTATATGTTATATGTCTGCATCTAAGAGTTGGTGAAGCATGCTTGAACAACTGTTATGGATAGTGGTCAATGGTACTGAGCACAAAATCACTTGGTGTGTTATTATGACCTAGAATATTATATATGTTGGTAACTCAGACAAGGAACTAAGCTATAGTTAGGATGTAGTTTCTCTGCATCATTCCCTCCTATATAAATCCTATACACTTTTGCTTGCTACAGACACAGAAATATCTTATTAGCACAATGAATTTTCATCTCCAATCTTTTCTTGTGCTTGTTATGGCCACTTTGGTGGCAACATTTATGATTCCTACCTTTGCTCAGCTAAGTCCTGATTATTATGACAAACTTTGCCCTGAGGCATTGCCAATCATATACTCAGTTGTTAAGAAGGCAATTGTTGCTGAAAAACGCATGGGAGCATCCTTGCTGCGTTTGCATTTCCATGACTGCTTTGTTAATGTAAGTTTTGCACATTATTTTATCCTCAAACAAAATTCTCATCACTTCACATGCTCCACATATCAAATGCTAGTTGCATGTATTGCAATGGTAGCAGAATGAAAGAACTGTGTGTGATGCAATATGATGCGTAGGGTACAAGTCAGAACCTTATAACAAAAGTTTAAGCAATATGATAAAGAAAAGAACCAAAAGCAAAGTTGTTTTATAGTATTAAACAAATTTACCATGAACCTAAAATGCAGGGCTGTGATGGATCAGTGCTGCTAGATGACACACCTTTCTTCTTGGGGGAGAAGACTGCATTTGCAAATCTGAATTCAATCAGAGGATTCGAGGTGGTTGATGAAATCAAAGCAGCAGTTGATAAAGTTTGCAAACGTCCTGTAGTATCATGTGCAGATATCTTGGCTGTAGCAGCTCGTGACTCTGTAGCCATAGTGAGTGCAATCCAAATCTTTCATCAATTCTCCTTCTGCAAGAAATTATTGTGTGGTTCAAACCATGTTAATATCCATCCAACTTCTATATACATACAGCAAAATAATAATTTTAGTTATAAATTCAAAAAGCTTGATTATAAATAAAGCAAGAAAAAAAAAAACTTTTATTAACACAAAACTGTACAAAGAGTCTATTTACAATATAATATGTTTGTTCTAAGTGCACAAAGCTTCCACATATATAGATATATAACAAGGAATAACAAAAACCGTTAAGACAGTTATAATAAACATTTAGTAGATGGTTTAACTCGTCTTAAATAAATGATCTTCTTCTCTTTTCATTAGACGGTCTAACTCATCTTAACACTACTAAACTGTCTTAATTAAATAATTTTTTTTCCTTTACATTAGACGGTTTAACCAAATTGTTTAACTAAGCTCTTCGGGATATGGTTTATGGTTTAGTACATTAGAGTCAATCCTCACGTATACCATTAAAAATTCAGTTAAAATTATGTATTGTAGACGTTTTGATATTCTAACCTTAGAATAACTTTCGTTTTGTATACATATATTTTGCTTGACGTGTTAATCGCCAACAGTTGGGTGGTAAACAATATTGGTACGAAGTGCTACTAGGCAGAAGAGATGCAAGAAAGGCAAGCAGGGATGCTGCAAATGCCAATCTTCCTCCTCCTTTTTTCAACTTTCAACAGCTTCTTGCTAATTTCCAAACTCATGGACTAAACCTCAAGGATTTGGTGGTCCTCTCTGGTGGCCACACCATTGGATTAGCAAGGTGTACAACCTTCAGGGACAGGATCTTCAATGACACCAACATAGACCCCAAATTTGCAGCCACTTTGCGTAAGTCATGCCCTCGAAGAGGAGGAGACAGTAGCTTAGCACCACTTGATGCCACTTCTTCAAAATTTGACATCACATACTATAACGCTTTGTTGTACAAAAAGGGTCTCCTCCATTCTGATCAAGAGCTATTCAAGGGTGATGGTAGTGAAAGTGACAGATTGGTGCAACTATACAGCAATGACCCTTATGCTTTTGCCAAAGATTTTGGAGTTTCCATGATTAAGATGGGTAACTTGAAGCCTCTTACAGGGTCTTATGGAGAGATCAGGTACAATTGCAGAAAAGTCAACTAGCACTGCATACTATTTCAATGTCTTGGTCACAACAGGAGAAGGATAATGATTTGAGCAACTGTTTGATATAAAGTCGTATATATATGTGCCAATTTTTATACTCTATACATTATCTTAAATTAATGTTTATCAATGTTGATAATAAGACTCTTGGTTCAAACTTCACATAATGAACCAAAAAGAGTTAAAAGAGTCTGTAAACGGGACATGTGTTGCTTGCTGTTACTATTAATATTTTTCTTTGCTTCTTTTGTTAGATCAATTGCCTTGTGCCTTGGAAGTGTTTATATTAATTAAAATTTTATGTGGTTACAAATGTGTAATGGTTCAAATCAAATGAACGAAGCATAAGGGAAAATGTATTCTTTTGCTAATAAAGAATAGAGCACGCGTGTTGCTGTACTGTTCAATAATTGTTACATTTTGTTTGGTACTTAACACTATACTCTTCTGCAAGGCTTTGAGTTTTTCCCTTTTCATTCACTCAATTAGCCATGACACAAGACCAAAAGTTAAAATAAATTATTAGACACTAAATGTAAAATTTGTAAATTTTTCAAAATCTAAAAAAATAATTTGGGTATTTGACTCCAAAGGAGTTATATTATATCTCTAACATATCAGTTCTGAAACAAAATGTTTATCAACACAGAGCTATTTTACAAGTTATAATGAATCAGTCACTCCCCTGACTTAACTCAAGAACATCACTAACCAAAATGTTGAGTGGAAAGTAACAAACAAACAATTTAGAAACTATTCACAGAGGTAGTATTTCACGTTCTGATACAGATGGTCTAATTTATTGCATTTGAGATAATTAACAAGGAACTGACCAAATTTATTTTAGAAAGAATTATAGAATAATTTATTCTGCATTTTCAGCTGGTTGGAAGGATTATCTTATCAAACTTTTCTATTTTTTAATATTATATAGTTAGCCACTATTAATGCACTATAGCAGCTGTATTGTAGTAGTAGGACATTGTACAAACAATACTAAAACAATACTAGTTATATGGAGCTGAAATTTTCTGCTTGCTAATGTGATACATTGATGCAAAAGACTTCAATTAAAAAGCCACAGAATTTCAAATACACCACTTTCCTTAATTCCCCTCTATTTTGAGAGGACAGAAGCTTCTAATCACAACGCCTTACACTTAAATTCTTAGATTATTATCACTAAGCATACGCCAGGAAATACCATAATACATGAAAGATCACATATTGTGACTGCATGGGCATTCTGTTTTTTTGCTCATCTTATTTTCTTAGTAACTTTTAATTAACCTTGCGGCAATCAGTACGAATTTGGCCACTTTTCCCTGTTAAGGGGCTAAGGTTTCCCATTTTCACCATGGCACTAGCAAAGTCTGCATAGAAAGCTGAAGGGTCATTGCTGTAGGTAGTGACCTGAGAATCTGTAGAACCACCACTAAACAACTGTTGATCAGAATGTAGAAGCCCCTTTTGGTTGATGAGATTCTTGAAATAAGCATTGTCAAATTGAACACTTGTGGTGACATCAAGTGGGGAAAGGTTGGTGTCTCCACCAGTGCTTGGACAGTTTGACTTGAGTGATGTTGCAAAGTTTGACTCAATGCTGGTTTCATTATAAACCCTGCCTCTAAATAGCTGACACCTGGCTAGCCCCGTTGTATGAGCTCCTATATGTACATGAAAATTTGAAAGATAAAACACTTTGAAAATTCACAACATGTGATAATGTTGCATGCATAATCTTACTAGAGAGTAGTTCTAATTTACCTGACAGTGCTACCATTTCCTTGGAGTTAAATCCCTTGTTTGCAAAAGCAGATATAAGGGCACTAAGATCCATAAGTGGGGATGGAATATCCTTAGTGGCAGCATCTTTACTTGCCGTGGTTGAATCTCTTCTTCCTAACCCAACATTCCATGATGGACCTCCCAACTGAGATACAAACACCCAAAAAACATATACCAGTAGATTGTTAGATACTAAAGAGCCCACTATATAATTAGAGTATGCTATGTAGAGAAAGAGTGTGATATGTTGACAACTATACACCAGATTACAACAGTAAAGAAAAACAACTTTTTTGTTGAAATGAAATTATTTTGAAATTGTATCAATCAAATCACAGTTCTAATATATTTCCATTAGAATAATAACAAATTTACACTATCATATGATCATAAACAATTATGTATGATAAATTTATGTACTTTTATAATAACTATTTTAGCTATAGCAACAACAAAAGTTTAAGAATGTAACTAGCAAACTAATATATGAATAGCATTATACTATATATACTGTCTTTGTCTTGTTTATTATTATTATAGATATTATCTGTTCATATTTATTATATGGTGTAAACTTACTGCAACAACAGAATCACGAGCAGCAACAGCTACAATATCTGCACAAGAAACAACTCCGGGACAAACAGCCTCCACTTTAGTTTTGATGTCATCAATTACTTCAAAACCTCTCAAAGAATTCACATTTGCACCAGCTGATTTCTCTCCAGTAAAGCTCGAAGTGTCATCTAACAGAACAGATGCATCACATCCCTACAAAAGTTGTATCTTAACAATTAATTCACAATATCAACAAGGATAAGAATGCAGTTAATATGATATGCCTCTCACACTTCAAATAATCAGCATTAAACGCATACTCATTAGCTATATTACCATGAAAACTATATGTAAAGAAATGTGTGTTTAACTAATCTAAAAACTTGAGCTAATTTGACTAAACAATGTAGCTTTATTTGGTTAACTGAACTTGCATGTCAACTTTTCATTCCATGCTTGATAAATTCAATTAACTTTCAACTACTACTCCAAACAATTTTCTTCTTCCACTCCCAAAAGCAGTTTGAGTTCAAAGTTCACATTCACTTATCAAGGACTGGATGCATGCATGTGTACTTACACGCATATTAGGAAAAACAGAGTTCATAATATTTTAGAATGATGTATAATTTCTGAAAGAAGGCTGCTCTATAAAAGAATTTTGTATGAAAAGTTTGAAAACTATAAGACTTGAGGAATTTGAATGATATAGGCATGAGATTAGTTGAAAGTGAGAAAGAAAGATGAAGGTGGGAATGAAGAGAAAACATGCATTGACAAAACAGTCATGGAAATGAAGACGGAGCAATGAGGCTCCCATGCGATGCTCTTTGGCAACTGCACTGATAACTGAGGATCTGATGATGGAGAGGGCTTGGGGACACGTTGATTGGTAGCAAATTGAAGTTAGCTGAGAAGTAACCATGGCAAACATGCAAAACAAAATGGAGAAAGAAAAACTATGAGCACATGAATAATGAAATGCCATTTTTAATAATGGTGCTTATGTCTTAGCATTGTGAAGAAAACACTGCTCCTCAAGCTTTATTTATAGTGAGCCATGAGCACTCCATTTTGGACCCTATGCATGGAGCAATTAATTTTCTATGCTCAATTATGATCCACTTTAATTTTGATATGATTACTATATACTAAAAATGCATAATATGACTAATTTTAATTTTAGTATAATTGATGTAAGTTAATCCTTTAAAATATGTTGATGAATAATTATTACTAGTCTCAATGTTCCAATCCGTAAACAAAACATAGATTATAAGCCTAAAAGCAAAACAAACATCAGTTCTGATAATGATAACTAATAAAAATCACCACTAAAGATCACTATGCTTCCTAAACTCTCTGTCAATGAATTTTCTATATCAGATAAACCTATAAATTATTCTTTCTAAACACTTAACGAGTTGAAACTTAACCAGTAAATTACTAATTATGATAAACTAAAACAATCTTGGTTAGAAAATGTAGTACATATGACCAAGATGCCGACAACATCTCAAACATGCAAAGCAAATGTGACTTAAACATTAAATTTACAAAGACAGCAAAATGTTTGAGAAAGAAAAATAGAGGTTATATGGGATTAGAGCATGGGTGAGAGATGTTGTTAGTTGTAAAGTTTATATTAATATTTATTATTAGATTTGGTTGCGTGATTGAAAACAGCTGAAGCTAGTTGGGCCCATCACGCTTGGACTATATTGCCTAATCTTTCATGAATGCTGGTTAGTAGTTACAAATGCTACCAAATTTCATTTCTAGTCAAATATTCCTTCACTTTTTACTCCACTGTCGTAAGACTGGACTTTTATGCCAAAATGCTCGATTAGGTATTACTTTCACTAATCATTGTAAATTTTTATTAGTACAAATTAAATCCTAGATAAGAAAAAAAAATTGTTTTTAATTAAGGTAAAAAATAAATGGGAAGTGTTTACTTTGGTACAAGTAAAGGTTTGGTTTTAGATTTCGGTAAAAGATCGTTTTGCTTGGTTTTTCTATTCTAATTGGTGTTTGGAACTTTGGTGTGTATGAGGATGGTTTCAAGAATTTGTTTCAGGTTTTTATTAAGGGATAGCTGTTGTTTTGCTGTCAAATTAATATGATTCTAGCGTAGACTTGTCTAAGTCTAGAGAGATGATAGTATAATTGTGATCAAATGACTCCAAGTCGTCTCCCAATGAATCCAATAGTGATTCAGTTAACCGAATTCAAAATCTATCTACAAGCAATGAAAAGTTAGTAATAACAATAATAATAAAAAGGGGTTAAGATAGTTATGCAGAAAATATAAAAGAGATTGAAATAGAAAATAAAAAGCGGTTGATCCCAAGTTCTTTCACCATTGAATTCTTCACAGGTTTTCTAAAGATTAATCCTTTCTTAATCCTCCAACAGAGCTAAACCAAATTGAACATGCGTCGATCTGATTCAACTGAAACTCACCAGTAAAACATGCGTCTACTAGTTTAATCAATACCCACTTTGTTCCATGCGTATACTCCATGAGAATGCTTATCTCCTCTCTCTTAAATCATGCGCGCCCAATAAATTAATTAGAACAATGCGGACTAACTAAGAAACCAAAGTTTAAGATAAGGAAGACTCTCAATCATGCGTTCAAGTACAACCTCTCACAAAAACCAGTTTTCCAAAATATTAGACTATTAAAACAACTTGCTATAGAGAATTAAAAATCGAAACTTTTACTGAACAAAACCTCACAACTCAATGGGGAATTACAAAAGAATCAACCAAAAAGGTTTAGTCTTCCATGCGGAGAACAAAAAAATTACAAAGAAGAAAATAAACTAAGAAAACCTCTCATTTCCTCCTTGATGCTTGTGTCCTTTTATAGACTTTACGCTCCAAGGATCTTGGGAAAATATTGCAGTTTAGATTTTGTAAATAGTTTACACTTTCCATAATTCTTTTTATTTTTTCCTCAGAATTTGTTTTCTGTTTTGATTCAAAGAAGCAACTTGGACAACTTCATATTTGACTCATTCACAAAGGTTAGACAACTTCATATCATTTACCCTAAAAGCACAAAATTACCAAAAATAGTAGTTAAAGCCCAAATAAACCCAATTATAAGAATATTAATTAAAACAATGGATTTATTTATTATTATAATTCAATAATCTATGATTAAGGCTAGTGAGTGTGAATAAATATATGCTCATCAGTAGGGTTTTTGTTTGTTAGTTTAATGGTGTTTGTCAGAAGTTGATTTTGGTGTATTTTGCATAAGGGTTGAACCACCCCTGAAGTGGTTCCCATTTATTCATTTTTTATTACTGATAAAAAAAAAAGTGAAGATGAAAATAAGTATATATAAAGTAAAACTCAAAGTGATTGATATTAATTTGGTAACAAGTGTTAGTTTTCCTCATTGTATACTTATCTTTTGTTGTAATTAAATATCTTTGAAGACTTTTTTAAGAGTGCAAAAGTTTGTAAGAAATATTTTTATACTTGTTTACTTATTGTTCTTACTTTAAGTCCTTTAAGATAATATTGTATTTTTTTTTTAATTTAAGCTTCATTATAATTTTATTTTTTAAAGCTATTAGATAATTAAAGAAGAAATGTGTATTTAAATTATTATTGATGTCTACTTTTAATTGGTATAAGACTATTAAACATAATAGAATATGTAATATATATATATATATATATATATATATATATATAATATGAATTTGGAGTGTGAACAGATGATAAAAGGAATCAAAGTATAGTCAACAAAATTATTTGAGAAACTTTAGAAATGAAGTTTTGCAAACCCGCCAAACCTTGTAACTCCCAAGTGTTAGTTTCAACTATGACTTCTAAGTGTCTATTGCCTCTATGTTTTCTAATAATAATTTCCAAAAGTAAACAGCATATATTTAAATTTGGTATGTGCGAGTAAGTGAAGAACTTAGAAGCAGGTGAAAAGTGAGTTGGCTGCACAAGTCAATTCTAAAGCAAAAGTTGGAGATAATGTCACTAATTTGTACTTGAAAAAAATAAAATAAAACAAAATCATTGTGAAATATTGGATACATTATACTGAGAATAGACTTTGGTGAGTGGTTGATAATGAATCAATTGCGAATTTTCTCTCTAAACAGCACTTAGTAAGAGTAACTTTGATGATATTTGGTACATAAATTGAGACCTTTATATAAAATTGACTTAAAGAAATAAAATTTGTCATTCATTTTTATATTTTAATTTAATCATATCATTCAATTTACTTGACTAACTTTTATTAATAGAGAAATCGGTTACCATTTATAATTTTTAAAAATATTTATGAAGAATTTTATATGGGAAAAAAAAACTAATGAGTGGCATAAGCATATATTTGACTGTTTAGGATAGTTACTTTGTGTGCATGCTGAATGTTACATTTTCATTAGAATTTGGGTATATGCAATAATACCTACCCCAGTACTTTTTATTCCATTATGCTAACAACCACTAATCCTTATTTCAAATCATGCATCAGTTTCAAATTCCTATGCATGCACTTACAAAAATCTCACTCAAAGCAAAAACAAACTCTTGTTAACTTTGGATAAGGTTCAGTTTGACTATTTAATAATAGAATTGTATGCTATTAGGGGTATAGATATATGACAAAATGGAGGATAGTTCTGACAGGGAATGACTATATATATATTTATATTAATGATAAAATTAAAATTAGGAAATGTATATACTGTGAAATTGATTTTTTTTTTACTAATCCAAATTTTAGATTTCTATAGTGTTTATAGTAAGAAAATGATTGAAATAGGTACTTAAAAGTGTTTGTTATCTAACAAACGAATCTTCAACATAAACTGTATTATAATATTTATATCAACGTGAAATATTTTAACATCTTAATTCACATTAAAAATTCATTTGTCATATAAAAAAATTTGATAAAAATTTGATAAGAACTCACGAAAATCAATTTTGCATGTAAGTAGTGAAATAAATAACATATTTAACTCTTAAAATTATATATAACTATAAAAATCTCTTATGATGCACCATAACTTACAAGTATTTGATTGTCTAAAATCTCCTTGCTTTTCATTTAAGTTGCACGGTGAATACACATTCATTAGAACTATGTTAACCTTTTATGCCATACAATGACTTTATACTACCAGGAAGTGAAGTATTTTTAAGATGACTATTTTATCTTTCTTTAAAGTGACTTCAGGATTCCATAACACACTTTTCAGAATTTCTGGAATAAGAATTTCAAAACAAAATTTCCATCACAACTTTCAAACTAAGATTCCAAATTAAATTTTTCAGAACGCATAGAATTTAAAATAAGCTTTCCAGAACGAGCTTGAGGTAGCAATAACAGTAACAACAGTGTAGTGTAACAACAAACACAACAACAAAGTAGAGTGGAAAAGAAGACAGAAAAATGTAAAAACTCACAAGACAATTCAATCAATTTTACCCAATTGAGGTGCACAGGAAGCAAAAGCCCTAGAGTTAAGCAGAGTCATAAACTTGAAAACAACCACTACTAGCTCACAACTTCCGTGAAAAAACTTGTCCACGCCCGATTATGACAACTTATTTTCATTCATACAAAATAACAGCTAATAAAGTCAACTGTCTCAAAAATATCATCTAATATTTCAACACTGCACTGCACTCATCTCTAATCCAAAGATTTCTACATCGTGATATTTTGTTTCTGCTACCGATAAAAAAAATGGCAAAATGAAGAGCACTTGCGGTCTCTCCAGTATGTATGCCTAATGACAAAACATTTGATGAGAAGACTAGAAAACAAAGTTCTCTTCCTCCGCAGTAGAATTGAGCAATCTATCTCCCATCTCCCCAAGAGCAGCAGCTGTTGAATCATTTATACCCAACAGATACTGCAAGCGAGACAGATTCTCAGGAGCCGGATCACTATTCAAGTATAAGGTATATAGATCAGCAAGCTCTTCTGGCACTTCCCATGAAACTGGCTGTGAGGGTATTGCTTTGTCACAAGCCAGCAAGTCATTGAGTGAAGAAATCTGCACAAAAGGCAAGAAGCAATCACACCTGGTTATTCATGACAACCAACCTAAAAATCTGTTTAAATCAACATTAGCAAAATTGATTTTGAATCAAGTTGTTTTTTCAAATTCATTTTGGTTAAAATTTATTAAATTTTATTCTGAAATAAAGTATTAATAAAATTTAGTATGAAATTTTCTACAAGTGCCAAAAAACTACTAAAAATTGTTCAAGTCATACCGATTTAGACACAATAAATTTCTTATTGTGAAACGTAAAGATGTAAACATCTACCTAAAATCTTGTTACCCTCACATTCCAACGTGAATTTAGATAATCAAACATGAAGCTTTGAGTATTACTTACCGCGCCCTCGCGATTTCTCTGTCTCAGTAGAGACACTGCCTGAACGAGCGAGTTGGACAGTCTACTTTTTGCGAGCTCTTTAACAACCCCTCTTGCTTTCGCTTTGTTAATGTTGAGATCTGATGGGATTTTTTCAAATACCTCCTCGTCATCAAACTCTCCAGTACCAGATGAGAAAATATCATCAACAGTTTTTTTGAAGAGGATCTCTCTCAAGTTCTGAGATACCATACTGTCTAAATCAACACCGGCTTCCTTAAGTTCCCTTATCTGCTTTATATTGAGCCTCCCTTGAGTTACAGCAGTTTCAATGGCAGCTGCCATTTTTGTAGTGGTGATAGTCTTGATTATTTTCTGAGCATATTCTTGAGGTAAGCCTACTTGCTTCTGTAGGTTATTAAGCTGCTCCACCCTGGCCTTCGTCAACTGTCCATCTGCTAAAATTACCTCAGCTTGTTGCCTAAAAGCTTGCTCAGCTAGACCCCTGTGCACTTCCACTATTTCATTACCACTCAATCCCAGGATCCCACCAAGCTGATTTAGAAGAAGATACTCAGAATCATCTTTCTTTGTAGTGATCTGAGCACCAAATGGAACCCTTGTCACTTCACCAGTTAGACAGAAAAGTAAGTATGTCTTGTAAAGATCAGTCCTATCCCTTTCAGGAAGATCATCTTTAAGAGTAATTTCTGTCTGGCCAGGTTTGCCCAACTTTTCCATAAGATCTTCATTCGGTCTTATTTTCTTGAGTGTCTGAAGTGACTCCCATTCTTCGTCATCCTCACTTTGTGTAATGTCCTCCTCTTTCACAGGTTCTTCAGTTGAAATCTCACTTGGCTCCCCTTTAATGTCCTCAACCAACTTAGTTACAACTAAGGTGTTGAAAGCTATCATCTTCTTTAGCTCTTTTGCAGACTCTGTACGATTTCCAGCTCCTCGTGCCCGTTTTATGTAATTAATAAATATTTTCCTTACCTATAATGCCAAAAAACACCAGAGTAAAATTTAAGCCTACTCAAATCTTGATAGAAGAGTATTGGGTTTCTTGGTAACTTGATACTCACAGCTTTGCTTGCAATAGACATAGCAACTTCCCTTGTAAGTCGTAAGCCATGTGCAGCTTTTCTTACTGCTTTCTGGATTTCAGCATCATATCCATCAACACCTGATGCAATTGCCTCCTTGACAACCTATCAAAGAAATATGCATTAGAAATAACTCAAAAAACTTTAGAACATTCTGGCAGAGACTGAAACATGTCATGCTAAAGCAACATGAAAAGAACAAAACTTTTTCTTCACATCAACGTCATTAACTAGATAATTTAGACTTGTACAAGTTTGATTAAGATAATCCAACCAAAAAACAGATTAATAGTAAGTAGATACAGGTCTACAAATTGAATAGACAGCCTAAGTAACAACAGTGTATATTTCATGTAAGCTACAAGGTTTATCACCACACTAAAATGTAACAGTTGTAACTTATCATGCCATAATAGAACGACCCTCCAAGGTGAAAACACATCCTCAAACGATAAATTTTGGTTGGTACAAAGGAAAGAAAGAAAGAGAGAAAAGAAAAGAGTGGAAATAGATTGTTTAGAAGGGTGGAAAAGGAAGGAAATATAAGTAAATGGGACCCATATTAAAGAGTTTCTTTACAGCATAGAGAGATTTGACCGGAAAGTCATTTTTATCACTGCACCTAAACCAATTCTGCAACATTTAATTGATTATGTGTTTTCTATTTTCGCTACTAGTGCAGGTGCAGCAGCTGCCATAATAATAACCTTTTCTTTGACTGTTAAATAAATCCCCGATCATAATAAACAAATCTTTCTTGACGAATAATAACAACAACAACAATAATGATAATAATAATAAATAGTAAAAATTATAATAATAATTCTTAATAATAAATAAATAAAATAATATTAAAAAATCATAAATTAAACAATATCCACAAAAAAAAATTATTTCCATTCAATTCCCACCTATTTCTTTTTAACCAAACAACCTCTATTTTTACCCATTTCTCATCTATCTCTTTCTTTTTCTTCCATTCTCTCTTTCTTTTTCTTCCTTACCGAGTATATCCTGAATGAATCTCTTACATGCCTCCTACAACCAGGGTTTTAAATATTATGCTTTTAGAGGCATGGCAGGGTTCAAAAAAGCCCTACCAACTACAGGGACTGTCACAGCAGAGCAGTTAGAGTATCCTGAATGAATCTCTTACATGCCTCCTACAACCAGGGTTTTAAATATTATGCTTTTAGAGGCATGGCAGGGTTCAAAGAAGCCCTACCAACTACAGGGACTGTCACAGCAGAGCAATTAGTGTAGCAGCTGTAGCAGACCAAATAGCTGGCTGAACAGCAGCGGTAATGGCACTTCGTTTTAAAAAGGAAATCTACAACTGTAATAGTAGTGAAAATTTTAAAAAGGTTGTGGATTTAGAAGATGATTGATGATTCCTATCTACAAAACTAGTATTTAACTTGTTGGCATTTAGGTGATTGTTTTGTTCAGGGCACCTATGTTTCCAGTAGTTATGAATATCATTAATTTTGAAGTAATATTTATCATAACCATATAAAAAATCCAAAATTAGTGGATATCCTGCTATAGCTTTTTTAGGTCGGACCAAGCCACTATCCAGGACAGCTAACCACCCCACTTGACATGTCAACTATTGTTGACAGTACCATGAACAAGATTAGATAGTATTCTCAGTCTGTTATAATTCATTGATGAATCCTACTTCTGCATAGCAGGAAATATGTAATTTCACTAAGTTGACACCTGAGGGAAAAAGAAATTAGATAGGTAAAAAGAAACATCAACTACCTTTTCAAACATACTGCCGCAGATATCTGAATGCACTGCTTCAACAGTCTGTTGAGGTATGCAGAGCATTACACGCAACCTCAACAATGAAGCAACGTCCTCCTCACTGAGCTCCCCATCAGCTACACATTTCTGAAGCTTTTGCCGATAAATTTCTTAAGAATAACAAACTATCATTAGATTTTGTTATAATCAAATAAATATATAATATTAAAAAAAAACGACAGACACATCATGTAAAATGATAACCACCTTAACTGAGAAAGCAGAAACAGAATTGAATATTACATTGCAAGTTTACAATCTTAAGATTTAAGAATTGCACATAAATATAAATTAAGTGTTCAATAATCCAGGCCTCGAATATAATCAACTTCCAAATAACTGCAAACATGATGAGTTTTACCTTCATGAAGTTCACTGGCCTTTTGTGGATCAAAATGAAGTTGATCACATAGATTTTGAAGGAAGGCTGCTTTGCTATCTGCCATATCTAATTCACCATCGGCAGCAGCCTGTGAAAGTTGTTTGCGATATACCTTCGATGTAATATCAAGTGAAATGGCTTCTGCTTCACGTTTACCCAGTCCAAATATATTTCTTAACTGATTTAGTGCAGCAAGCTGAAACAAATAACAATATATTCAAAATATAATTTTTTATATCAAAGAAACAGTGTTGTCAAGGTCAAGTTTCATATCTTGTATCAATAACAACTCTTTATAGACAGATATCATGGTTTTCAACATTGTTGCGTCTTTGTTCATCTGAATTTTACTCATGAAAGGAAGATTAGAGAACATGTCTATTTCAAAGGGGAATCTTAAGCTTGTACATAACAGTAAAAAAAAAAAACCACCTGACTTAAAAAATCTTTAAGTTGTTAAGTGTTAAGCAAGGATCCAGGACATTGTTTTATAATGCTAAATGCTCCATTAAGAGAAAATCCAGTAGGCTTGAACCATTAAACAGATACCTTGTACGGAAAATAAATACTGTTGTAGCTGAAATATTTAAAATAAGCATGCACTGAACAATATGGATATGGCAGCATGCACTGAACAACCTGTTCAATCATGCTTTGGTACTACACCAAAAAGAAAGATCAAACATGCGAGACAGTTACGAATGACCATTAAAGCTAAACTGCTAGGCTTCAATATCTATTAAACCAATGGGAGTGTGGAAGACCATAAGTATAGATAATCAATACATCAAACATGATATACTATAGTACCATTTACTTTGTCCAACTAGCCACTGAATATTCCCGTTATTTAGAAAATAACTTACTCAATCTGATGTCAGAACATAAATCTGGAAAACACTACTCCACTTCAAAATAAACTAGTGTATTGAGAGAAGACATGCTAACAAGTTCACACTTAATATCCAATTGTCATGGTCATTTACCTTACTATCTTCCAGGCGACCACCAGACAAAGCATCTGAAACATAAGCCCTGTATAGGAGTTTCAAGTCTTCTATCTTTCTGTCACCATCATACTCACCGCCTATGCCAAAAATGAATTGGTAAACATCAAGAATTAGATTAAAAAGAGCAAAGAACATAGACACCTAATAATCACATCGCTTACCAACTAAAGAAACTGGACCAACACCACGGGCAAAGCGATCCACATTTGGATGATTCTTAAATGAGATAAGTGAATTATTAAATTCCAATACCCCATCAAGCTCCGCAATTGCTTGGCTAACTCCAGGACTGAAAAAGTAATGATCAGATATGGAAAATCCTATTTTTGCATCATTTGTAAAAATTAAAAAATGAATAGTAACTCTAATGAAAAAAAAGTAAGAAAAAGATGTCCAGATTTAAAATTTTAATGTGGAACCATCATTGGTTCAGCAATTAATGAAAACTGGCACTGAACTAATCCCTCGAACAATAATATTTTGAGGCAGAAGAATCATGAATCTTACCCTGCTCTGGTGCGAGATTTAAGTATGCCAATTGCCACTGAAATGTTTTCCTCAACCAATTTCCTTGCGTGCGCTCTAAACAAGTTCTCAGCAAGCTTCAATGAAAAATTTCCCTTAATTAATAAAAAGATTATACTATACCTAGGAACTATTTGATAGTGAGACGAAGGGACATAGAAGTTGAAAATTATCTATGACTTATGAAAGAAGAAATAATGAAAATGAACCTCATCAGAGAGGCGACATAAAAGCTGTGCTTCTCTCAGTGCAACAAGTTGTTCTGCATCAATATCTGGCAAGAAATTATTGGTTAGTACTTTCGAAGAAAACCTGATTTAAAACTTATAAAATTTGCTATAGAAAGAATTCATTAATTTGGATTGCAGTAATTCTAGAGAATTAAAGAATAAAATCCAGTATAGCAGATAAATACAAACAAAGTTTAAAGCATAATTTAATAAGAAGTGCATGCAAAACCACAAAAAGGGGGTAACATTCACAGTCATTTCTCCACTACTATACATATTACAGATAGTAAAAGTGTGCCAGACTATCTTCTTGCATTAATAAACAAAATTTTAAAGCATAAAATTGTGACTTCAGATAGTTGATCAACTTTGTTACAGTAATAGAAAGCAAAGACCAAGAGGAATACTGACTACACATTTACCTCTGCCAACTGATTTCAGCTTGGAAGCATACAAACGCTGTGCATTGTCACGTACAGCAACTTCAATCTGGTAAATAGATTATAGTCAAATGAAAAATAACAAAAAACACTGCAATTGAAATAATGACAATGAGGACAGATAAAAATTATTGAGAAATGTGACCACATTCATGCCAGCGTGCCACTGTTTACAAAAATGGCAAAAGCATTTTATGCAGCAAATTAGTTCCTCCTGCCTATTAAGCGAATGCCCAAAGACAATTATGAGCCTATGCTTCAAATCTTATTACAATTGCATAATAATATCACATAGCACAAGCCAGCATACCATTACCAAATAAGTAACAAATACCTGGGAATCAGTGACCTTGAACACACGCTTCCAAGGTAGAAGGAAAGACGATGCATCTCCAAATACAAGATTTGAAACATATATCAACTTTTGAAATGCCTGCACTGAAGACTCCAACAATGGTCAAGCTCCAAGTATCCACTATTCATCTAAATGGTATTGCCACCAACCCTTTAAGATAACATTACAACACAACAAACTTACCCGGCGTTGCTCAGCATCAGCTTCACGATCTCCAACTTCCAGCCTTTGCCTGAAAATTTTCCTCCCAATCTAGGGAATCAACAAGAACCAAACCAGTAAGACACAGACCGCTTCCACTCTCACAATAACACACATCTATCTCCACATATGCACATAAAATAAAAACAAAAATACCTCCACGTGCATAGCAGCAGCATCCGGGTCATCAATTCCCAGAGAATTTTTGAAGGCAACAATCCTATCAACCTCGTCACCTTTAAGTTCCTCACCAACAGGAGGAAACACAGAAAAGACAAACCTGAACAACACGTTATAAACAAATTAATCATTCAGTGAAAAAAAATTAAACAGCCAAATATCATATAACTCAATACTCCTACACGTTAACAAATATAACTCATTAATAATGACAATAATAATAATTTGTATACCTACAGAATATATCATAAATTTCAACTTAAATGATAGCAACAACACTAATTTGTCACTCACTCAGAATATATATCACAAATCTCAGCTTTGAATGCCTCGTCTTGCTTGCTCACACCATACCTGGAAAATTAACCAATACGAAATCAACCACTCTAGCAGGAACAAAATTACCATACAAAAAACGAACGGTCATTATTAGAAACGGAAGCTAACTTCGATGCAATGGCATCAATCTCCTCCTTCTTCAACTTCGAAGGGTCGTCGAACGCGGCGACGTAGTTGTGCAAATTCACGGCGGCGACTTGCGGAGCCGACGCGTTGAGAGCGTACGCCGCAGCGCCTCCAGCTGCTCCGAGAGCGACAGCTCCACCGAGCGCGGCATAGCGATTACCGCCGAAGCGGGAGCCGAGGCCATAGCCGGCAGCCACAGCGCCAGCGACGACGATGGCGGAGGCGGCGAGTCTGGCGGGCGGCGAGAGCTTGTCGACGAGGACCTCGATTCCCTTGAGGTCCTTAGGCGGTCGGTGCTGCTGCGGTGGCGGCGCCGAAGGAGGAGAGGAGGCAGTGTCGGAGGAACAGCGAGGAAGGGAGACTCTGAAACGACGTCGTCTGGAGTGGAAGGGAGAGGGCAAGAGAAGAGGGCGTTGGGTGTGGGAAGAGGTGAGGGTGGAGAGGTTCATGGTTTTTCCCTCTTAAACGACGTCGTAAGAAGAAGAGGGGAGAGTGGAGTGCAGTGGTGATTATAGGGTTTAACGAAAAAGAGGGAGAAGAAGAGAAGATAGAAAGAAGGGTAGATTTGTAGATAACGTCGTTATTGGGTTGGGTTGGGCTATTCCTCGTTTATAATCAATCTTATGAACAAGCTAAATCCTACACCTACACGTGGCACATCAACAGTTATTCTAAAGTTTTTGGGTACCCTCGCATTTGCGTGCGTATATTTAGACAAGACTCAACCATTAAATAAGGTACAAGACTCAATCTTTTCTAATACTTTTACAAATTTCTACTAATTCAGTGCAATATATTTCTGGTGTTAAAAAGTGTTCTTTAACACTTTCAAATATTATATTTAGTTGAGAGAATGAAACTTTAAACCACAATCAACAAGTTTGATGATGTACATAATTTCGGATAAGTTTGCATTTTTGAGTAACTCTAAGTTTCACTCAAAGATAAAAATGACTTTAGTGATTTATTTCAAAGTGGAATATTCCACACAAGGTTTATTTGAATAAATGATTATTAGATTCTAGGAAAGAACGTGAATAATATCTTCTTCCCATTTCTAATTTTTTTTCTATAACTAGAGATTACTTATCCAAAGTTTTATTCCAAAGTTTAATTGCGAACATAAGTGAGCATATGAACAAGTGTATCAAGTTTAATCCAATTCTTCAAGTGATTGCAATTGATATTTTCTTGTTATTATAAAGTATAATAGGATCTTTTAAATCATGATCTGAACTTTTGGTTGAGAACTACAACACAATTATTTAAATAAAACATAGCCAAATATGAACTTTTTTGCTAAGATACTAAGAGTATAATATTTTCAAAAATATATTAACAACGTTGTTGGAGTAGTGTTCATAATGTACTCTGAGGTGTGGAGTGCGAAAATGGCTAGTTGGTGTTTGCGGGTGCCATTGTTTCCTTTGCTCAGGAAAGCTCCCTTTACAGTAGCACCCGCTTTTGGGAAGAATAAGAGAAGGACACGATTCCATTGCTGTTGTTCTACTTCTTCACAGTCATGGCAACCTTCACGAAAGAAAAAAGTTGTAATGCGCGTTGCATATGTTGGCACCAATTACCGAGGTCCAATTTCCTAGCATACCCTGTTGTTCCTATCTTTGTTTAAAGCACCAATATTCTCGTACTACGATGCCCTTTTTCGTCTCGTGTCTAATTTCTTGTTTGCTTGTTTGTTTTTCACTCTTCATTCAGGTCTCCAAATGCAGCACGATGAACATTTTCTCTCCAGTATGCTTCTTTTTGCTTGTCCTTATTGCTCTATGCATATGGGGTTGAGAAGAGAAAGAACAAGACTTTTTTTTTTTGAGTCTAAGATGTTTGTAGAAATGCTCTACCTAGGGAGGGGGAGGAATGAATTTTATTTAAAAAGTAGTTTGTTTTTTAATTTGAAGGATTCATGAAAATTTAGTAAAAACTTGTTACTTTTAAATCTTTTACTCTTCGTGTTTGGTGTCAACGCATTAGTGACTAGGAAGTACTGTGTGTTCCAGGAGTACTAACAATAACATACTACAAAATCATGAAGAAAGAGTGAAATCATACAATTTTGTGATTTTCAATAAATTTTAGCTGATAATAAAGGAGACGATTTAGAGAGTAAGTTAAAGAGTGTGTTATTAGCATTTCTCTTATCTGTATTGGCTGTATATTGTAAATTTGTAGAGTACATGTGTGGTTCAATCGACCTAGATAGTTGGGTCGACCGTTTCTAAAGTGTTGTGATTTAAAAAAAATGAAGCTATTGAGAAAGAACTAGAAACTGCCGTATTCAAGGCTGGTGGCATTCGTGAAAGTAATTTTGGGGATCTGCAGAAGATTAAATGGGCTAGAAGCAGCCGGACTGACAAAGGAGTAATTTGTGAACTGTCGTTTTGATTTGTATTGTGTACTATTCTGATTTTGGTGCATATGTAGTCTGATTTTTCTATTTGATGCTGTCTATGTATTAGGTTCACTCTCTTGCAACAATCGTATCCTTTAAAATGGAAATCCCGGAGAATGCTTGGAATGGAGACCCTTATGGCTTTGGCCTTGCAAATTATGTTAACTCTTATCTTCCCTTTGATATCAAAGTTTTAAGCATTTTGCCCTCACAAAGGTAAGGCTTGGAATGGATATCATTTTTCAGTATTCATAATATGGAGTAATCTCTGAACTGAAATCTGTTGTGAACATTTTATATAATGATAATGTACTGCATATCATATTTCAATTTTTAATGATAGACTTGTGAGGTCCGGCTGCTCTTTGGTGGTCCCTTTCTCTAATTATTTGATTTATGTCTTGGACCTAGGAGCTTTGATCCCAGGAAGGAATGTGCTTGGCGAAAGTACTCCTACCTTCTTCCTGCTGAAATTATTGGTATTCAAAGCGATTCCAGCAATGATGAAATTGATTACCACATATCAGAGTTCCATGATATTCTCAATGTATTTGAGGTGTGGTATTCTAGTCTCACTTTCCCTCCCTTATCTGTTACAAGAAAAACCTCCATTTATTTTGGTTCTTAATTACTAATGCTACTCCGTCTGTTTCTTTTTAAGTGTAGTTTAAGTTTATTTTCGACAAACCATGAATTGTAAACAATGTTCTTGATCTTAACAAGGTATTTATAAGATTTTCTATTTTACCCTTTTCGTTTTTACATCACAATAAATACATATATGCAAAAGATTAGGTGAAGAGTCAAAGAGTACAGATGACAACAAAGTAATTATTATTGTGATAAATTTTAAAAATGACAGTTAAACTGAAACAAAAATCTTTCAAAAGTCTGTGAATTGAAAAGAAACAATGAGAGTAGTAATGAATATTTTTTTCCCCTGTTATTAGTTAATTTCTGATGGTTCATACATGTATTAATATATCACATTATTGTCTCCTTCCTTACCCAACATTTTGTATGGACCCAGCAGTTAGTTTAAAAGCGTAACATAAACAAGACATTCACTAGTTCTTCCTCTTTCTGTTATCAGTTTAACTAGATGGTTTTTTAGTTGGGACATGGATGCCAGATGGCTGTGTTTCCTGAAAGTGTGCTAGAAATTTTAGATTTTTGACTATATTAGGATCAGGCTTTCTGATATTTTATGTTGTTTCTCTGATATTAGTGTTACTATCTATAATTGTCTTTCATAGGGGGAACATCCTTTCCATAACTATACGGCTAGGGCTAAGTACAGGAAACATTTTCCTAATAAGCAATTGTCATCAAAGAGTGTAGAGAGGTTGCCACCATATGAGTCTGAATGTGAGTACAGTGATGAGGAAGAAAATTTTGAAATTGACGAGGCATTTACAGAAAATATAGAGTGCCGAAGCCAGAAGTGTTCAGAAACTCATAATTTTGGTAAACCTGTTGTTGGCTCTAGCAATAAGAATGGAAATAGATTGCCTGGCCAAGACTCTAGATTGGTTGCTCGTGCTAGATGGTTATATGAACCTGATGAAGCAGACAGATTAAGTGCTTCCCATTTCAGAAAAGTTTTTCAGTGCTCTTGTGGAAAGCTGGAAACATCACTGGGATATAATTACATAGAGATATCCATACAGGGAGAGTCCTTCATGTTGCATCAGGTATTTCTTATTTTTGCCCCATATTATTCCTCTTTGATTTTTTTATTCTTAGAGAATACCCCAGGGTTAAGGTTCACATGCATAGACACTAGTATGAATTTTTGTTGTAAACTTTTTATGCTTTACTTGTATTGATTTATGAAAATTCTGGATAACTTAGCCCCCTTTGATCTAAGCAATTTATACCCACAGTATTTAATGAAGTTGAATTTATTTCCTAGTTGCTATTTGATTACTTAATATGAAAGTTGATATTCTGACAAATGATGAAGTTACATATACTATTGCAATACCTGGTTATTCAGTAAGGATCATGATTGACAAACTAACCTCTATTTTCTTGTCAAACCTTAAATGAGATTATGGCATCCACTGTCATTTTGTTTCCATGTATTGAATTAAATTGTTGATGTATTCTGCTTCCTTGTTTTTATAACCTTTGTGATTTGACCTTTTATACTCTAACCAGATAAGAAAAATGGTTGGGACAGCAGTGGCAGTTAAACGCAAGGTACTGCCAAAAGATATTATAAAGCTATCACTGGCAAGGTTCTCAAGAATTATACTACCCCTTGCACCTTCAGAAGTTCTAATATTAAGGGGAAACCGATTCTCAATAAGAACAAGGCCAGGAAATGTGACAAGGCCTGAAATGCAGGCAATGGTGGAATCAGAAGAAATTAACAAGGCAGTGGATGGCTTTTACACATCAGTTATGCTACCTCAAGTTTCAAAATTTTTGGACCCATCAGGATCTCCCTGGGAAGAATGGATTGAGAAACTGGATGCTTACACAAGCATACCAAATGATCAGCTGGATGAGGTCAGGAAGGCTTGGAATTTGTTACAAGAAAATCTCGAAAGTAGAACCAGCATTCAGAGGAGGTGATTGTTCTTCCTATTCTGAATTTGGTTGCTTAACCCCTCAATTAAAGTTTCCATGGGCTAGCACCTGAATTTTTCTATTCTGCTCTTGCTATTAGGTGAAGAAGGAATTCAATACTTTTGTTCTGATTGTCCTGCGCTATTTATTCAGCCTACTTGGTCTTGGATCTATCAATGGATAATCATGTTTGCTCAATACTTTTAGTTCTGAAAGAATTTATAGTCAAAGATGAGTTTTAATTATTTGGTTTGAATGCCCTGTGGAAATGATTCCTGAAGAATTCATCAAGTTGAACATCTGAGCAATAAATGACAACTTCAGAGGCTGAAAATTTCTCTAGTCAATGATAATAACCTTAGCTACATACAAACAGATTGAATAATCTCTCATACTGAGTTAGAGATGAGGGTTGATTTCTGACCAATAATAAAAGAAGAAATTGCATTACATCCTCAACGGTCATTCTAAATATATTCTCACCTTCTCTAATTTTAAAATAATTGCACATCTCAATTATATTTTTAATAAAATGATTTACACATTTTCTAATTTTAATATGGATAGTTTTTTTTTATGTTTTGAACTAATGACATTTGTTTTTCTTATATATTTAATAAAGTGACACTTACATCTATTATTTTATTTTAAAATAACATTTCTAAAACTCATAAAAAAATTTAAAATATAAAAACTAAAGAATTTTCTTATAAACAAAAAATTAATGATTTTATTATATAGATTTTTTTTTCCATATTTTTCAGTGTCTTAACTGATATCATTGTGAGGATAATTCATGATTTGCAAAAACTTGTATTGTATGACTACCATGTGTGAAAACTTATCCGATCAACCATAGGCACAATATCACATTTGAGGAAAATCTTTATAAGAAAAAAATGACATTATATATCCTTTATGTTATTAATAAAGTAGTAATCATACTCTTTATTATGTTTATATTTATATTTGTAATAAAATTATATGTAAATAGAATACTAATTTAATCATTATATTATTTATTTTTATATGACTTTTTTTTTACAATTTGATAAGACAAGGGAATATATATTTTTCATAAATTATACTTAAACCATTCATTTTTTTTCGTTTAAAAAAATTAATTTTTTTTGTCTATTTTAGAACTAGAAAAAAAAAACGTGGTATCATTAGAATGTATTTCTTCCCAGTATGTCAAAATGTCAATGTAAATCTATAACTAATATTAATTTAAACATTCATTATAATAATACAAGAATAGCAAAGCAACCAAATTTACACAACTAAAAACAGGAGTATCAAAATTGCACAATTGCAATTAATAATTTTTTTAATAAAATACAAATCCAATTAAAAAAAATCCTTGAAACACCTAGTAATTAATTAATTAAACCGAAAATTAAAATAGAGCGAAAGAAAAAGTACGATAATTGCACTATTTAACGTGAGCGTACCACGAAGATGTTATGTTGGCAGTGCATAGCATAATAGATTGAGTTGAAAGAAAGTTTGGAAAATGATGAGTAACTGTGTTTCTTCTTCTCCTCACTTTCTTTCAATTCCAACTCGTGTAAGACAAAGCAAAAGATCCACTTTGGTAGCAATGTTATTCCCTTCTTGTTCTTTGCCATATCTGCTTCTGCCTCCAACTGTTTTCAATTGCTTCTGCTCTTCCACTCACTCTCTTCCAACCCCTTCTAACAAATGGGAACCTTTCCTCAAGAAAAAGGTTGTAATGAGGGTTGGATATGTTGGAACAGATTTTAGAGGTAACCCTCTAGCCCTTTTCTTTCTTCTTTCAAATTTCATTTCTTTTTTTAAAATCTGGCTAATTTGATTTCATGGGGTTATTTGCAGGCCTGCAGATACAACGGGATGAACACACATTATCCAGTAAGACCATTTTTCTCTATTATCTTGTTGGTTATGGTAGAAAATCTCCCATTAAAGTATTAGTTTTTGTTTGAAAATTGAAATTATGAAGATGGATGTAGCTCATTAATGTAGGCAAGTGTTTTTGGAATTTGGAATCATGTTGTGTTATGAATATGGCCTAACAGGTACTGTGGTGAAATTCAAATGTGTGTTTGTTATTTGAATTTATACATAGTTTGATTCTTTAAAGTAAACTCTGACTGCTGGCATATATATACTTAAGCCTATGTGTGTGAATCAATGGAGTGTTGCTAAAGTATTAGAATTTTGACATGATGTAGCTATTGAGAAAGAACTGGAAACTGCGATTTTCACTGCCGGTGGCATGCGTGATAGTAATTTTGGGGACTTGAACAAAGTGAAATGGGGCCGCAGTAGCAGAACTGATAAAGGAGTGAGTAACCTTCTTGAAGTTCTTGTTATTCCTTTTATGAATTGGTTTTGTTGTTGTTATTGTGTTTTTACATATCTTCATTTTTTTCCCACTTGTATGATTTGCTTGTGTAGGTCCACTCTCTGGCAACAGTGATATCCTTTAAGATGGAAATCCCTGAGAATGCATGGAAAGGTGATGACTATGGCATTGCGCTAGCAAACCGCATTAACTCTTATCTTCCTTATACCATCAGAGTTTTTAGCATTCTGCCTTCAACGAAGTAAGATATCTCTGGCTGGTTATATATATACATTGTAATGCTTGATTTCTTGAGGTTGTTTCATAATTGAATTTCTCTTCTCGTATGCTGATTGGTATGCATACGTACTTGTGGTTCGATAGATTAAATGATTTTTTTTCCTGCATCTCATTATTTGTCCATTCTTAATGATATTTGATTAGGGATGCTACCCTAACATTTGTCACTAGGAAATTGATAATGTTAATATAGGAAAATTAATTTACAATTGACTGCTCAACTACGATCTTAAAGGATATATGAGCTCTTACTTCTGAACCCACTTTATAAGTACACGTGACGTGACACATCTATGTCTGCTTCTATTCAGTATGAAAATTGAAAGCCCAATTTGTTTCACAAATCATGCAAGTGTTATACAAATCCTGTATGCTTAGTTATGTATATAATTAAAAATGTTCAGATTAAATTGTCATCCGTGGGAAAATTATAACAGCAACCAAAGCCATTTCCCACCATGTGGGAATAGAACTAACCGGTGGGATTATGCACAAAGAAAAAAAAATATTTTCTTTCGGACTATTGGTACGACTTATGTTTTTTTAGATGACTCACAAATTGCAAGTGTTCCTTGATTTTCAATTACTGCTGCTCTCTTACAGTTACTTATAGCTTATAGTTTTGGCTTGTTTTAGGAGATTTGATCCTAGAAGGGAGTGCAATTTGCGGAAATATTCTTATCTCCTCCCTGCTGATATAATAGGAATCCAGAGTCATTTTAGCAAGGATGAAATTGATTTTCATATTTCAGAGTTCAACAGTATACTTAATGTTTTTGAGGTATACTCATTTTCATTTATGTTTTTGTTTAGTTGCTGAATGGTTTTTCCTGACATAAATTCTCTAGTATAGATCTCAGTTTCTATCAAGTGCTGCTTCTAACTTTATTTGCTGTATTTTCAATCTGTGTATAGGCCAAACCTAATTGTAATGGGCGATTGTTTATGTATTGTTAACAAGAGAAGAAGATCATTGATACACAATGTTTAGAGCTAATTAAAATAACACATTCCGGAGGTTTGTTGTAATTAAGCTGTATTTTCTCCTTTTTTATGTTACACAAAAGTCTCTAATTTTTGTGACCTTGTTACAGTTGCACTCCCTCCTTGCAAATGGTGTTAGCTCCATTTAGAATAAATTACTGAGACACCCTTTAAAGCTTGATGTAATTACACCAACACAAAATTTCTGAACTTTTCTGATCTGGTTATAGTTGTATCCCTCCCTAGCAAACAATGTTAACTTTGTTTACTATTCACATTATGTGATCTGCACGTGATTTTTAATGAAGTTTTTAATGTAAAAAGTGTCATTATCTCCTTCATTAAACAACCATGGCCCTGCAGTTTGAAGTATTGGACACCTTGTGCGTTTTCTCCTTCACTATATTTGTGGATAATCTGTTTTCTCTGTTTGTAGTAGGTATTTTTGAGAGGGATTTTTTAATTCTGGGCTGGGTCAATGGTGGCGATTTTCAAAATTTGTAATGCATTTTGTTTGAACAATGTTTTGTAAGAAACATTTGTGGTCCATATATGGCATTCTACCACAGGATATGAGACAGAGGTATTGTATGTTAGTTTTGTAAAATATAGGGGGTACCTGTATAATATTTGTAAAACATAGAATACTTGTGAAATAATTTTAATCGTTCAAGGGGTATGTGTGAAAACTAATTGAAAAAAATAGTGATTTTAAAGGAGTCATATATATAGTAGGGGAGGCTAAAGTAATGATTTTAAAGTTGTAATTGGCTCTAATTTTTAAAATCAGGTATTTATTTACTTTTTGTATTCGCTGATGTTATTATTGCAGGGAGAGCATCCTTTCCATAATTATACTGTTCGATCTAAGTACAGGAAAAAATACCAAGTAAGGCAATCATCTGGAAGTGATGTCATGTCAGACAGATTAGGATCATCTAGTTTGGCATCAGGTTTTGAATCAGAGAGTGACGACAGTGATGATTATGATTTTGTGGATGGCAGTCCAACCACATTAAGTGATAAGGAAGAGAGCCACAAGCCTCCAGAGTCTAGTGAATCCAATGGCTTGAGTAGTCAAAACTCTAATGTAGTAGTTCGTGCAAGATGGCTACACGAACCAGATGAGAAAGATAGATTAAATGCTTCCCATTTCAGAAATGTTTTTCGTTGTTCTTGTGGGAAGTTGGAAACATCTATGGGATATGATTATGTAGAGATCCATATATGGGGGGACTCGTTCATGTTACATCAAGTAAGTCTTAGTTGATTCTGACTCCTAAGAGTTTAATTTTGACACACTGTTAATTTAAATCTTTATTACATGACTGGTGGTCCTTTATGATATGACCATTCATAACCTTAATTTTTGCGTGCCTATAGGACATAATTCAAATAGGATTTGTTTCTTCATTCTTGGAATTTGACTAGTGGTCCTTTATGACTTCAACACTGGGGTTTCTTAACTGGACACTTCGGTGTGTTTGCTGCATTCATACATTCTTCTCTTGAAATATTTAGTATTCTGATAACCAGTTCTACATTGGGCATCTAAACACTGTAAAGGGCTGTACATTGGGCACTTTTCTATTCAAATAACAAAATATAGCTTTATGCACTTCTTGGTTCCGATGACCTGTTTTACATTAACCTTAATCACACAATCACACTAACTGAATGACTAATCAGATACGCAAAATGGTTGGGACTGCTGTGGCTGTAAAGCGCAAGTTAATCCTAAAAGACGTCATTTCGGTGTCACTCAACAAGTTTTCACGGATTGTCCTCCCACTTGCTCCACCAGAAGTTCTGATTTTGAGGGGAAATGCTTTCAAAATGAGATCAAAAGCTGGAAACTTTACACGGCAAGAAATGGTGTCTATGGTTGAATCAGAACAAATTCTCAAAGCAGTTGATGAGTTCTACACGTGTGTTGTCTTGCCTGAAGTGTCGAAGTTCCTAGACTCATCAAACTCTCCTTGGGAAAAATGGGTTGAGAATTTGGAAAACTATTCAAGCATTCCAGATGGTGAGTTGGATGAAGTCAGAAAGGCTTGGAAGACATGGAGGGAAAATTTCAGGGTAAAGTCAGCGTCAGACACACAGTGAATCATGGTATACATGTCCTATTTGTACCCACATTTTATCTGTTCTGCTTTGTGGGCCAACTGCATTTTCTTTTCTTGTTCTGCTTGCTTGATCAAATCATCCATGGCCATTCTTATTGTTTGCCAAGATGTAGTGTAGGGAATGAAAATCATGCCACATTTAGTCAAGTCAATTGAACACAGCTACATGCAAAGCTGTGTAGATAATGAAGTTTTGTTTTCAATTGCTAATTGCTAACTAAATTCCTTTTCCATTTCAGTGGGATGAAATGAAAGGCTACACAAGCCAAGCCAAGCCTATGCACCACTCCATCGCTCTCAAGAAAGGTATGGCTGATTCTAACTTTCCAGTTTCCACCATATGTTACATGCACAGACTATATATGAGATATGTGTAATTTGAATCATTAAAAATAAGATAAAATGAGCATGTTATTTGATAAGTTTCGTGAAAATTGCAAAGAAAAGGAGACAATAAGTCGTTCCTATGGTCCCAGGAGAATTTTCTTACGTTCTATTCAGTATTAAATCAGCTCTTTTCTTAGAGTAACAAAGTTTTCCCTTTACGTAAGAGTACCATTTTGAGTGTTTGAACTTTGAAGAGTTGCTGCAAAGGGTTCTCAGCTATGCTCAAACTTACCATTTCAGCTACATACCTCTTGCAGGACCAATTGGGGATGCGAATAGGTTAGTCAATCCATTGGATGCCTACAGGGTATCCTGTTATAGCCTCTCTCGTGTATGTGACTTGACCTTTGTTCATTTTTTAAATGAGTTAGGTTAATTTGTACTTTTAAGCTCATATAGCTAAAATTTCATTACAAGCTTCTTTTTGTAGAGACCAAACTATTTTTTATTGACGACAGTTCTATCCGATCCAGGTATAATCACTGGGGACGATTAAATTCTCTTTTAAAATATTTAATACAATGCACATCTAAAGTTTAAACTTGAGAAAACTAGTAAAGTAGATCTACACTTTCAGTAGTTCATATTATTGAATGTTTACAAAGTTACTTTCTCTCAATGACTGATTTATTTAGATAAACTAATATATACCTACTATATTACTAGTATTTGTAAACATAACTGGTAGAAATTGAATCATCATACTCAAAATGTCCACTGTGTGAATGGATGGATAGAAATAGAAGATGTGAATCAAAGTAAGAAATAGCATGGAAATAAACATTTTTAGTTAGAAAAGTATTGAACAAAACAACAAGTGAAGGAAAATAGACGAAAAATAAGATAAAAAATAGTGGATCTTGCATATATTAATTTATCAACTCATTTTTCTTAGTCAAACAAACTCACATTTTTATTTTCCACCTATTTCTCCTCACCAAACAAAGAGTTCATCTTTTTGTTATGAACTATAGGAACTAAAAATTCATAAATTTATTTTATTTGTGTAGATAATTATAGGACAATCAGTGGATAAGAAGCAAGGAACTGATATTTGTATTATTTGCACCTGCTGAAAACTTGGGAATTTTTTTGAAAATAAAGCCATTCATCTCATATTTACTGAAATAAACTATTTGGCTTGCTGTTTGGTGCGTACCTATCATCCATGGAACATGTTTTATGTCCCAAACTAGCATTGAAACAAGATATTTCTGTCCCTTCAACTTCGTAAAAAATCCAACAGTAAATTACTACTAATCATACAATTCTTGAAGGCAAGTTTAGTCTTAACTTGGAACTAATATTCTTGTACTAACCCAGGGATTTTCAATATTTATTGAAAGCACTAGTAGTTAATTAACAGGAGGTACTATTATTACACGCAACAAGAAAGATCAAAGTTTATTTTACATATATAGCTAAAGACATAGGAGTCCATGCTTATTTCTGGTGATCCCAAGCAAGAAAAGGTTTAGAGGAAAAGAGATAGTACTACATATAGAAGAACCAAACTTTATATATAAGCTGATCTGGAAATTCTTCATGGGCGTGAACCAGAGACCTTGCGTGGCAGTTGGGGGGGTGTTTCTGGCACCTTCAAGTCACCACTTGAAGGAGGAGCTGGTGCACTGTTACAAAACAACCCATCTCATTTTAACCATGAACATAGTTATTTATGATTAAACAGAATTATATATATATAAGTATATTTTTAATTCTTTTAGGATTTGATAAAGAGTAAACCCTTACTTGGTTTCTGAATCTGTGAGATATTGTCATTATTAATCTATTGGAATTAGAAAAATATCAAATAAATCTCTAAATTGAAATCTGTCTATCAGAATAGTTTCCTACTGTTATATCTGTTAGAGATTATATATAATAATGGTTGTAACTAAGTAATAATAAATTGTATATTTCAAATGAAAGTAATTTTAACTTCAGGAAGTATTATGACAATCTCTCACACATTCATAAACTAAATGGAGTTACTTCATTGTAAGAGGGGTTGTTGAGAAAAGTAGTTACTTACTTGGGAGCAACAGAGGGACTGATGAGAAGCATAGCCATGCAGAACAGGCATTGAAGAAACCAAAAAATTTTCATGTTTGCGTTTCCTTGAGGATGTGAAAATGTGTGAAGGCAACACTTGCATGAGATCGATGAATGTCTTGTGTTTATTATATGTATGTATATATATATATACAGACATATGTATATCGTTTCTGGTGTTCCTGTCTACCTAGGATGACTTGACTTGATAATCACAGCAACTCAAAGTAATTTAAAATTGATGAATTTCAACAAAATTAATTACAACTTGTTGTCTTGTTCAATTATTGTATTTATCCTTTTCAATTCAAACTAACTCTATCAGTACGTCAGATTTAATTATTTAAATTTTAAATTCTGCAATTTAGTGTTTAAGCTTTTCTTCTACTTTTGTTCCCTTTTTCACCCACTTTGAACTCATTTGTTGTTATTCAGTAGTGTCTTAGAATTGACTTATGTGTTGTTATTAAAGTATAAAGAACTTTTTAATCTGAACTTATATGTTAATATGTAAGATAAAAAACTTAAAATGTAAGATTAACTTTTTTAGCTTCCTTAGTTCAATAACTCAATCCTAATTATACCAATTTTGGATTTGGTTGAATATCAATTACACAATTGTAAAAGGGGACTAAGGATAATTGTTTGTGATGCTGCTTATGGGGTTATGTTTTTAAGTAGAAAAACTTATCTTTTAACTATTAGTAATTTTTTTTGGCTTAATGTTAAGTGTTGAATCTAATAGTTAATATTAGAACTATGAATCAAAAACATCCTTGCTGTTGTATATTATCACTTTAACAGAAAGTTCTGAAATCCTTTATTTGAATAACAAAATTAGAAGCTTTGGTTGATTTCTTTTATAAGAATGAAACTGTAACATCTGAATTCAGCATTATCTGCATAAAAGTTGGTAACAGCTAGCTTTCATAAGATTTGAGTGCAATATGATTATGAAATGAGGAAGTCAGTGAAAGGTCCTCCATTGGCTGGAGGATGATGTGTTTGGCAAGAAACGTTAAAGTGGGGATAAAGGTCCTTCAAAATTCAAATTTACGAGTCAAAAGTCTTGTAACTAAGCAACCAATTTGATTGAGGCAAATTCTTTCTGCACCTTGCACCTGGTCCATATTCCAATTTTTCAAAATTACTCTTCATTCTGAATTGGAAAATTTGAAATTCAAAAAATACCTTTTGAAAAAGTAAATTATTGAGTTTTGAAAACAAAATTCTAGAATAGAATTCAAAAATTAAAATATCGTTCTAGAAAAACAAATCTGGAATAAATAAAAAATACGTTGTGGAAAAAAATTTAGAAAACAAAATCGCATTCTGAACAAGGGTTTATGAAGTTCGGAGAAGTGTTCCAGAGATTCAATGCAGAGACGTGTTAGAAAAAAGGGTTCCAAGAATAATTTTTTATTTGTATCTCCTCTTTTATTTAAGAATATTTTTGTTATTTCACATATAAATAGGTGCAAATTTGATGGTGTAGAAAGTAACTGATTGGTTGGATAAAAAATAGTACAAGAAAATGGGTTACTTTTGGCGTGAGTGGCGGGTCCATGATGCCACATTGTCAATTCTCCTCTTTCATATTACAAAAATTGCTTAACCTTGTTCAATCGTTCAATAGATGAGAATCATAGACGATGAAATTATGGAAAATGATATTTTTCTTTTATAATCCTTAGAGTTGTACACTATGAAACTCGGGCACTCCTCTTAAATGGCGTGTCGGTGTCCGATACGAGTATCGGACACCGACACTCGTATGACACCTGTAGACACGTATCCCTGAAGTGTCCAATTCAAAAAGTATTTGTTAGATTTCTGACAATTCTAATACGGTTCCAACACAATTTTAAAAAGGAAAAATACATTAATTTTATAAAAATTTAAACTTTATTGTATAAATTGTTATTATGATTATAAAAATAAGAAACAAATTCTTGTGAATCAGTCATGAAAAACATCTTTCTACTCAAAAAAATAATTTGGAGCATAGTTATGCACATAAATCTTTATTGTCAATTTATATAATTCATAATTATATAATATATAGATCCGTGTTCCCATGTCCTATATTTTAGAGATTTTACATATCTTCGTGTCCGTGTCATATCAGTGTCCGTGTTTGTCCTACATAGATTGTATATAACTTTTGATGTGATGTGTTTAAAAATAAATATATATAATAAAGTATATATTTGAAATTAAAGAATATAAAAAATATTAAAATAATAGTATTGAAACTTATAATGTGATCGCATAAAAAAATAAAAAATTGATTCTCGATGTATCATTATCCATTAAATTATAGCTTATGAAATTTGTGATTGAGTAAAACACACTCAATGGTTTTTTTTTCCTAAGCTTCCCTTATCTTTCTCACTAGTGGTACAAATGCCCACTCTCCGATTTCTTAAAACGTGTATAGCTATTTTTTTTTATATTATGTATGATACTCAAAAAAATTATTTTTAGTATATGATTTAACTATTAGGCTTGGCAAAGATAATATTGAAAATTGAATTTTATATAAGTCAAACTAAAAAAAAATTGTAAAGTTGTACAATTTTTATCCCTGAAATATAACTAATTATTATAATACAAGTTTTGTAGGTTTGTATACAGATTAGAGTATTTTAAAAAAATCCTAATACATGATTAGGACTAATATAAATACAATATTTACAATACAAAACTCAAATTAAGATCCTAAAGATTTCCATAATCTCATATACTTGTATAATCATCTGCTTGTTTACGTAGTATAATCATCGAAATTCACAACACAATAAGAAAAATAAGGGTAAGTTAATGAAAAGAATTTTCATAACATACTTAATTCATGCACAAATAACCAATCAGACTAATCATTCATAACAATTTCTTTAAATGTTGTCATATAAAATTTCAATATCAATTACATCATTCATATAAACTACACATGAATCTATTTTTAATCACAATCATTGAATTTCATTTCAATTTACCGTACTTTGATTTCATTTTAATCATATTGATTACACATGAATCAATCGTCTTCCGGAAGACTCATTAAGTATTTTCATACGAGATACTAACATCTAATCCATACATTAAAGATCAGGGTAAGTTCAAACATCCAATATTGAGTGTCTACAATGGGATCCGGTGTGTAAGAATTCCTTCATCAACTTCTTACAACCTGATATTTTAAAATATAGACTTTTCATCAAACAATAACTCATACATTATCCCAAATATATGACATCAATTTGAAATAATTTTCATCATTCACATATAATACATATCATTCAATCACATAACATTTTAAAAAATTCATAACATTCAAGAACCTTTTCAACTTCAAAAACAATATTTAACCTCCAAACTGTAAAACTCTAATATTTATTCATATTCGCACAACATATAATCAAACAATTTCATCAAATAACATCCTTGTAAGAGAAATTGAAAATTGAGACCACATTCCCACCACGTTCAAACCTTCTAACCTAGGGTACTATTGAAGGTTAACATTAATTTTTCTTGCCTGAAAATTTATCTTCAAGGCAGTTTTCAAGTAGTAATTTATACCAAAATCTAGGGACCTATAACAAGTTATGTAAAATAAGTTGATAGGATCACTTTTCTCAACTGACCCCACAAGGATTAACACTACAAGAAAATCATGAAATAGAAACTAACTTTTAGAGACAAACAATAATTAGTTTGCTATAGTGATTAAATCAGAGACCATTTTAGAGACTAATTTTTTTTTTGTTTCTAAATTAGTTTCTATTATTGTTAAATGATTTCTAAATTGGTGTCTAATTAGCAACCAAAGTTTTTTCATATAAATTTTACAAAATGTATATAAAAATCTACAATGAAATTAACTTTTTTTTATGAATTTTTATAAATTTAAGAGGAAAAATTTCACAAATTATGAAAAATTATTGTAAACCATTTGAATTTGAATTGTTACTAATATGATTTTTAAAAAAATATTTTATAGTTCTTTTTAACAAGTAAAAAATTCTATAAATGAACAACATATAAAATAATACTATTTAATTATTTATTATACATTTATCTTTTAGGACATGCAAATCAATCCTTTTATACTAATTCAAAATTTTACCCTGCTAAATATTCTTACATTAGTTTTTAAGTTGATATATTATAGAATATTAAAATATATATTTAGTTCATATTGACTTCAGGGTAACTATGGTTGAACTAATGAGGTAAACAAATTTTATTGTTATTGTTATTTACTGTTTATCTATATCCATTAAGTGATGATGTGTATATTAATTGACACGTGCGCAGATGCGTATAAATTGCCATGTAATTTTTTTTTATTCTGAATAAATTCTTAAAATTTCTTACTCGTAATTTTTTTTTCTCATTTTAGTCTTTTTTTATATATTTTTTCAGTCTCTATGTTTATTTGTCTGTTAAATGACAATATCAACGAAATTAGAATAATTTATGTATTTTTTTTAAAATATTATATTTTAAAAAATTAATTAATGTTATGGAAAAAAATTATTTTCTATTAGTTAGCATTTATATCTTTATTTTTTTTCAAATTTTTCATTGAATATGGTGAACATAAAAGAAGGATAAATATTTATTTATTTTTTCTGGAATTCTTCTTCTTTAAATTTTATCTTCAAATATAAAAAGGGTTCAAATCTTAAAGGAAGAAAACTGAGTTATTTACATCATATTTATTATTCTTACGTGTCACTTAACAAATATGTCATCACTTAATAGATGTTCATAACGTCATTCATGAAACCATTACTCTCTTTTTTCCTTAAAAGAAAATAATTCTAAACAAATATATGTGTACAAGGTCACCAAATAATAGATAATTCACGGTTTAAATAATGTAAACAAATTTTATGGAACCAAAAATAAAATTAAAAATTACTTGGACCAAAAAAAATTAAAATAATATATATATATATATATATATATATATAAAGTTATATTGAGTTGTATGTAGCACATATACGGATACGGACACTGACACAACACGGATACGGACACGAAGATACGTATCATCTCTAAAATGTAGGATACGGGGAAACATATCTATATATTATATAATTTTGAATTATATAAATTGAAAATAAATATTTATGTGCAAAAGTATGTTCCATATTCTTTTGGGAGTAAAAAGATATTTTTCATGACTGGTTCAAAAGAATTTGTTCTTATTTTTATAATCATAATAAAAATTTATACAATAAATTTGAGTTTTTAGAAAGTTATTTTTATTTATACCTTTTAAAATTGTGTTAAAACTGTGCTAGAATTTTCAAAAATCCAACAAATATTTTTTTGAATTGAACACTTCACCGATAAGTATCCTACGAATGTCGTACGAGTATCGACACAGATACATGTGTCCGACGCGGATACGCCATTTAAGAAAAAGTGTCCAAGCCTCCTACGTAGTTGATGATTTACTTTAAGAGATGTGTCATCACTTAATAGAAATTAGTAAATTGATGAATTGTTTTCTTTAATAAAAAATAATTTAAAAATGTCTCACTTCCAATGAGTAAATGACGTGTCACTTAAAATAATTTAAAAATATCTCACTTCCAAGGAATAACACTTAAGAGACAATTCATACCTAAGTAGTGTTAATATATAATAAAACTAGGGTAGAAATAAAAGTTTTATGATAGAAAAACAAAATATAAAAAGTTACTGACACCCAAAAAAAAAAGAATACGTGTATAACTTCTACTCCTTTGTGTCACTTTAACAAATATGTCTTCACTTATCAGATTTTAGTATACAATGGGAATCAAAACAAAAAAATCAAACTTTTTATTAAAGACCAAAATAATGTTTTTTACTTATAATTATATAAAAAAATTCACAATTATAGAAAAAGTTAAAAAGTTACTTAATTCTAATCGATATTATTCATGTTAGTCCTTTTAGTTTGTATACACTTTCAAGTTATATATATCATGAGACTTTGGAAAAAAACTTATTTTATATTGATTGGTTTCATTAATGTCAAGGAGCAACATAATTGGCGTTTTCCAAAATGAAGCAAGAACAATTCAATTCTTTTTCTTAAAAGTAATTTTTGATTAAAATGAGCCGAAATGAGAGTTTTTTGGATCTGAAATAATATTTACATCACCTCTTTGACACACTCAGAACAAAAGGGTTGGAAACAAAATAACAGTGTGCTGCATATAATCCAATAAGAAGATTGGTCACCATTGCCACAAGATACATACCACACACATCTAATCACTAGATTGGGCTAAGACTAACACTCCAACCCATTTGAACATCAAACAACAAAATCAACTGAAAAATAATGAAAAGAAAACTTGTTCTTATCATAGACAGGTTCATTGCTGGATCAACATTGCATTGTAACTTCCCTCCAATTTTGTATAGCTTGAGACAACACTTTCTCAATTACTTGTGCATCCACATGGAGGGTATTGTTCTCCTGGAAGATCAACAAAGAATCCAATTTGTCAGTGACTTCATCCAAATTGAGGTCACATTGTAGTGTCAATATTTCTTCCCACATAATTTGTTTTGAAAACAATTATCTTCTAGACATCATAGGAGGTTAAATATGGACAACTCTATAAAATCAATATGGAACCTAGTCCTTTCTGGTTAGATTCACTGATAGTGACAGTATTCATGATTCAGAATTCCATGCATTATTAGTTTCTGTCTGAAATGTGCTTTGCATGTTTGAGTGAGTGTTTCACCTTATTAGTATTACTTACTTTGATTCCAAATGCTTCTAGAGAGAAGCTCTCCACACAAGAAGCCCTAGCCTGCAGCACCTCAAGACCAAGCCTTTCAAAGCCTTCCAATATGAATGTCAACAATCCCTGGCAACTCCTTTCACACACCACCTTGATCATAAACCCCTCCTCTTGAGTTTCCCTGTAAACCATTTTCTCTCTTTCTCTCTCTCTCTCATGCACACACAAACTATGAAGTGAACTATATATAAAGAAATCCAAAACAGAAGTGTATGGTTAGTGAAAAGGACGAGAACAAAGAATCTTGTTGGTCACATGTGAAACAGATATGGAGTTACCGTAGGTGGCAACTGTTTTAACCTTTAACTTATAGGGACAAACTTGTTTTTTTTTATCCTGCTAAATTCATAATCACCAGAGTCAAATTTGTTCTATCAGCAGATTAAAACTTAGCTAGCTGTTTTGATATGCAGCATATTTCTTAGTCCAGATATATTTATAAATTAATTAATAGTGTTACATGAAAACATATTTCACTTCTCAAGTTGAGACTGTTTCAAGGGCTTAATGGTATGCAATTGTTGGAGGGATATCATGTCAAGGTTAGAAAAATCAGTAGCCAATGCCATATTTATGTAACATTGTACATATATTAAATGTTATGTTTGTACAAAATTGATTGTTCATTAATGTTCTTGTTGCAATATTAGAACAATTCATAAAAATGAAAAAAAAAACCATTAATTATGATATCAAGTGGTCCTACCCCTTGGAGACCACCATAGACACTAATTGCAGATAAGATCCCACAAACTTCAAGATATTACACACCCATATTAAGATCACTCCATATATCATCCATGGTATGAATCATCTTCTATCTTGATCTAATATTGAAACATATTTTATTATTGGTAATTTTAACTGATAAACATATATTTTAAAAATAGATCAAATCTTCTTTTCAACATTAAAATTTTTCATTAGTTAAGATCAGATATATTATAAGATAGTAATTGAATAAATTCCTATGAAATTGTAAGATGTTAAGATTACTTCACTATAAAGTTTCCATTAATAATGATTTTTAATTAAAAAAGTATAAGATACAAATTGATGAATTATTCAAACCTCATTTAAAACATATCCCCCACATCTTTTTTAAGTGTTATAATTTTTAAATATTTTTATTTCTATTGAAATGTCATTGTCAAATTCAAACCAACATTATACATTCACATTATCTTTAATCAATTTAGAAGTATTATAAATATTTTATTAAAATTAAGAAAATGTATTATACTTCTTGGTATCTAAAAAACACATTTAATTTAAAAAGGATATAAATGAGTAACATTTTTGCATATTTGAATCAAAATTTGTAAAAGGGATTTTTAATTGACATTAATTATCTACATGTGTGAATGGTTTCATAGGTATAAATTTAATCTAACAAAAGCTATCCAAGATAGTTTTTGTTCAACTTAAACCAGATTCATAATGAATTTGTTAAGATAAAAGAAAATGTATAAACATGGTTTTAGATAGTTGAAGGTGAAGTGAAACATATATGATGAAGAAGGATGAATGGAAATGGAGAATGTGGAAGGTGGTGGTACAGTTGTGTGGCGTGTGAAATAAGGCTTGGCTGTATGCAAAACACAGATATATACGAAAGATGAAGCGTGTGGGGTCAGTAAAAGAAGAGCATTGAGAAAACAAACGTTCTTCTTTCTGCATGGCAACGTGATAAAGCAATGAAAGAGATGGTGATGCATTGGTTAAGTTACATGCTGGAAAGGAATCTCCATTGTTGATTGAGACACAAATCCATAGTAGCAACTAGCCAAGCTAAGTGTCAAAAACATGTTACAGTTTTATGTGCCATCTTTGGATGCCTCCAAGCATTTCTCACGGGGAAGGGATTCTCTCTCTCTCCCTCTGTTCTTCATTTGGCTTCTGCTACCAACAAAAGTTAAACAAACTTTGTTTTTTATTATAGATGTGTTGATGAGAAAGAAAATTCGATGCCAATTGCCAATTCTTTTCAGTTTCTTTCCAAACCTTAGAGTTAAAAAGGTTGCAAGATATGTCGTCTTCAATCTGCCGTTTCTTATTTCATTGTTGTGGAACCATCAAATTTAAATCGTAAAAAAAAAAGTTACATTTTAGATTTTCTGCTGGCATTTTCTTATTTCTTCACAAAAGTTTCTTTGAAATTTCAAACAGGTAAATGGAAAAATAAATCAACCTCCTTTTGTCTTAACTAAAGCTTTTCACTTTGGATTCCTGTCAAAATTCTCAATTCCCTTCACTGTTTTAAAACAATAAATAAATCTGAATGCTACTAAAAGTACTGCAACCCAATACCTTACTTCTATTGAGTATCTTTATAATAAGGATTTTTTTTTATATATTTAGTTTAGATATACAAGTTGGAACAAATTAGGATAGAATATACTAGAGAATTTGATGAAAGAAGAGAAACAATTTTATATTTTATAGTAAAATAGAGAAACAATTTACAGTTTTAATTAGAGAAACCATACAATTTGAGAAAATCAGTAATATATATCCCAATCTCAAATTAAAAGAGTACGCAAGAGAAAAATGAGCTTATCACATAAAATATTATGTGAAATATATTATGCATGGATTTGTTTTATTATACGGTACATTTTAAATTAAAAGTACACTCGGTAGATAGAAAGCTAGAATTTTGTCGTGGGAAGAGAGGACTTTTTTATTAATTTTGTTCTCTCATCAATACCATTCTTCAATGTTTCTTGGTATAAGGTGTCTTCTTTGGTGCTGAAGAAAATTTTAGGATTTTTCTTCGAAGTTGTGGTTTGAAAGGAATGAAGATTGTTTGGCTTTTTTGGAAAAAAGTTTGTGAATCACGAGAAGTTGACAGTCTTGGTATCCTGGTTATGCTTGGCTTGATGTGACGTCAGTTGATCATAATCATTATATTTCACATTTCTTGCATTTTAAATTGTGCAATGTTCAAACCTTTGTAAATGTTGCTTGGGGAAGTGTTTGGATTGCAGTTATTAGTGAGATTAGGAGGTATAAGAATAAACACATCTTTAAATGAGGGGTTAACATCTAAATTTGCCTATGCATGTTTTTCTTTTCCTGATATGTGTCTTGATTTGTGGACTTGTTTTTTTTTTTTATCAAGAGCCTTTGATAGTTTTGAGTTGGTGGATTTTGTGGTGTTTTCTTTAGCTACCCCAGTTGGTTTTGAGTTGGCAGCTTTTGATAAGTTTGTAGGGTCTCTCTTTTTAAAAGAAGAGTTGGACCACCCTGAAATGATTTATATTTACTTATTTTTTCTTGCCGATAAAAAAAATACTACATTTTAAACACATCTAATTAATGCCATTTTTTGTTTTGTTTTAGACATATCTAATACACATAACTAGATTTTGTATCTGATTTTCTTGCTTTGTTGATTTTCATCAATTTAAACAAAAACCTATCTGAGCAGTAAAAATACAAATTAATTTATTAGATGATTGTATGTAAATATCCATTTATAATATATTAGTTTTTTTCTGATAAAAACAAATTAATTTATTAGTAATTATTTACTATATTTTGCACAAAATTAATTATTCACAAATTTTCGTACAATTTAAATAAAGCCTACAGGAGAAGTAGCAGTACAAATTAAATTATTAGTAAGATTGCTTAAATGGAAATTCGTAGTCGGAATTTATTTTAATCTTTTTCTTGTACTTTTTATCTTTTAAATAATATATGATATAAAGTTCAATTCAAACCTACACACATATTTGATATATGGGAATTGAGAAAGCAATTATGTATAACTTGTTCTGGAGATAGTGGAGATTATTAAGGAATTAGAATCCATGGAGGTTAGCGATAGCGAGAAGAAGTTTAGGAATAAGGTGATCTATGATAATTATAAGCCTTAAATGTGAGATTAATGGCAAATGAGGAAGCTGAATTAATTTGTATTCAAGAAACTAAAATCAGGACTCTGATATAATAATGTAGGTGGGCACATAATGAAGCTGAAAATGGTGAGGGGCATCTTAATTATGTGGCATAAAGAAACTTTTAGTTATGTTTGATGGGTCAATAATAGGTAGGAAATATTGTTTTTTTCTCTCTATTTGTTGATTTGGGAAACCAGCGAATTTGTTTCTTTTTTTTTTTATGTATAAGGGTTGAACCACCTCTTAAGTGATTCATGTTATTCAATCTTTATTGCTGATAAAAAAAAAATATTTAGTATAGAAAAAATTGCACAACCAAGGGCAGCATTAGTCACTAATGAATGGTTACAGAAATAACCACACATCAAACATTACATTCAACCTAGCAAAATCTTTGACCATTGTGCCAAATGTTAAATTCATCTGTAAAGGACTGGTGACGAAAGCCATTTAGATCCTTAGATGTGTGGCATTCAGTGGCAGGCTTCAAAGAATTTGTGAAAGATAAATGTGATTCTCATAATATGTAGGGGAATGATTTACACTTTCTGATATTATCAATATGAGCTTTGTTTAGAAATCAAATTAGAATTGATTGAATCTTGATTAGATGATATTTTGATTTGATTTGTATTTATGTTTTAAAGACATTTGTTTGATTGAATTAATTAATTGAACTAGTTGTTAAACTTAAATTTAAATATTTAAAGAACTAGTATAATTAAAACTGTATGGATGTTGAATTTGAATATGTGAATTTACTTCATTGCCAATTATTTTCATTTTCAATTTGTGTTTGCGTATTATTTCTGTTTCAATTCTAAAAATTTATAAATTAAATTGTATATGAAGAATATTAAAAATTGAATACAATGAATGTGTGTCATTTGAAAATCAACCTAAGTCATGCATGCTTTATATTACAAAATTTTATTGAGATTTAGATTTTTTATTTATTTCGGAATCACATAAAAAGAAAGGGTATTTTTAATTTTGCAATTTTCTTATGTTTCCTTGAGGATGATTGTAGTTCACAAATGTTAGATGTAAAAAAAGTGATTGTTCTTAATATCATATGGGTTCATGAATGCTTGTAAGCATGGTAACTAGTTAAACTTCAGTTCTTGTCTCACCATGCTAATTCACATCTACAACTTAATGGGTAACAATGTCATGGCTAATTGTGTTTTTGAGTTAGTGATTCTGAAGTCCTTTGTCAATCACAATCATGCAAGGAAAGCTACCTATGTGGTGCTAGTGTTTTGGAAAATGTCAAGTAAGTGTTATGTAAATGGTGTTGCTTGGTGCTCCTAGTTTGATTGCTTGTAATGGTAGTTTTAGAGGCAGTGTTGGAGATTATCTTACACATTTCTCCATTTTTGTGATTAAATTAGCCTTAAATGTAGAGTTGATAGATGTCATCTTGGCTTTTAAGATCACAGTTGTTAACAGTTGAAGCAACTCTCTTTGGTGGGAATGTCATCTTTAGTTGCTTTAAGGAAACTTCCATGTTGTGGTGGATGAGATGAATATAAAATTGTTGTATGTTTTTTATTTTTTATCGGCAAGAATTGTTGTATGTTATATGTACATGTGTAAAACTATTATTTGTTTTGCTTGGCGTATTTGGTGTCTATGCTTTGAGTGGATTTGTGTGTCATTTGTATTTCACAAGGATCCCAAGTCAAATTTTGCACAATTCAGGATGAGTCAGGCTTCTGTTTCGATTGACGACGTTTAGGGTACAATTTGGGTTGACATAGTGAGCGAAATATGGAATCATAGGAACTCGATCATCTTTAATAGTAGAGTGGCAGATGTGTATGAAGTGTTTGCTTCGGTGCAAGTTAAGGTATGGTCTTGGATTCATGCAAAGTCTCGCTTTGCATATTTCCCGTATTCTAGTTGGGTTTTAAATCCTATGGCTTGTATGAGGTTGATTCATTAAGGTTGGGCAGTGTTGGTCTGGTAATCCCTTTGCTAAGTTGGTAGGTAGGTGATCTAATAGGAGTTTATTGTCAGGTATTTATGTATAAGGGTTGAACCACTCCTGAAGTGGTTCCTTTTTATTTATTTATTTTTATTGCCGATAAAAAAATGGAAAGGATAATAAATGATTTTTTTATCGATAAATAATGAATTAAATAAAATAGGTCATTTGAGGAATGTTTCAACTTATACAACAAATTTGAGACTTTCTATCCAACTTAACCTCAAAGAAGGATCCAAAACATACAAATTATTTAGAAATTACTACCTACATACAATCCAACATTATAACTTGGTCAATTTGTAGTTGGACTTAAGATAAAATTTGTCTTATCTAATAGAATGCCTAATTGTGTTTCTTAGGATTCGTTTAGGAACTAGTTTGGACTCTGACAAGATAGGTTTTCTTGACATGGATTTGGTGTGGCCCCATGATAGATGAAAATATTTTGTATTATTTTTTCATGTTCTTAATGCGTCTTACATGTACAAAAACATGCATGATAGGTAAAACTTAGATGTCACTATATTTAAAAAAATTTAAAATAAAAAATAATTAATTAATTGTTATTATGATTAAATTAGACATTATTTTAGAAACTATAAAAAATATTACTATCTAAATTAGTTTCTATTATTGATAAATCATTTTTAAACTGGTATCTAATTAGCTACTACTAAATAATTGGTTATTAATAATAGAAATTGATTTAGATATCAATATTTTTTTAGTCTTTAAAATAGTATATAATTTAGTCAATATGACAACTAATTATTTTTTATCTTCTGTGTTTGCTGAGAAAAAAAATTAATTATTTTTTGTCTCTAAAATTAGTTTCTATTTAATAATTTTATTGTAATTTGTCAATCTACATGATCTCATTTTTTTTTATCAGCAATAAAATAAATGCGAACCATTTCAGGGGTGGTTCAACCCTTATACAAAATATACAAAGAACAACTTCTAACCTAAAGCTAACCAAAATAACCAACTAAAAACACGAATCTTACTGAAAACCTAACATACTTTAAGAAACCATTCTCATACATTCCAAAGGTTCCAAACACCAGCTAGAGAAGGAGAACGAGGTAGAACGACATTTTGTAGAATATAATACTATCTACATGATCTCATGACTTCACAAGGAAAATATAATAAACTCACTTATTAAATTTGAAAAAAAATATCACTAAAATGACTATCATCAATTGTAAATGCTAAATACTTATATTAGGTTTTAAACACCACATTTAATATATAACTATTTATTTTTTAAAATTTTATATTTTATGATGTATATATAAAATTAACTCTTAAAAATAATTTTTAAATCTCTCTCAACTAGCTAGATTCAAGAAGGAAGGGTAAGGGTGAGATTGATTATGGAATTATTTCTTATTCATAGAATAAATAAACAATTTTTATGAAATTAATTAAAATTAAAAAAATAAATATAGAATAAAAACTTAACAATTTGAACTAAATTAAAGTTTAAGCTAATACTTTTTATAAAAACAACCTAAAGTTATACGATTAATCTATTTTAAACAAATCTTATTACCTTATACCTCGTAGTTTATGATAAACAATTCCAATATGTTAAAAAGAAATGGTCAAAATGACCACAAACCTAATATGAAAAGGAGCTGAATTAAAGGTTCAAATAAACTTCCTGGACACTAAAGGTTTGTAATTTTTGTCTTTATCTTTTCATTGTTTATTAATATTAACTTTTACTTTTTATTGAATTATAGTGTAATAGACAATCAGGAAGCTATGAATGTGACTATTACGTTATACAATGGATGGTTACCATTGTAAAACAAGGCCTTAAAAGTGATTGGAATCAGGTAACATGCTGGTAAATTATTTTTATAATTCTTTAACATATATGTATCTTATAACACTAATTTATGTGAACCTTATTTTGCATGTAGTTCTTCATGGATGAGCAATCAATGTCTTCGGAAGCCATAACATATGTGAGACATTTTTTGTTCACATATTTCTTAAATTTTTATAATTAACTCTAGGATAGCTAATGAGTAATGTAGGAATTAGATAGATAGATAGATAGATAAGAATATAGGTAAAGATATATTATTAATGTTTGTAATACATTTTTATCAATATATATAATTTGATTATCTGAATTTATGTATTTGTCTGACTGGGTTATAATTGAATAGGTCAATTTAGATGAGAATTAGCATTAAATAGAATGTACTAAGAAAAATTATATACTACTATTTACCATAGCCGCATTCTTATATACAACACAAAGATTTATAAGAGCGGCTATGGTAAATAGCTACATTCTTAAATGCAACGCAAAGATTTTTACACCTTCCTTTTATAAATCATTATGAAGCATATAAGAATGTGGCTATTTACCATAATCGCCCTTATAAATCTGCATTTAAGAATGCGGCTAAATAGTCATCTTCTTCTCCGTTAAACATAAGACTACATGTACATCAAAGATAATTAAAAAGTCATCATTTTACAGTAAAAATGACTGTCGTTTTTTACTGCTCTCTTTAAATTTTTCTACACCAGTATCACAACGTTGTTCCTCCATGATAACTTTACATTTTAAATCAGTGTTACCTTTTAAAATAAACATACTCTAATTTTCAACCATCACACAAAATTATACTCCTTTAATGTAAAGAGAAAGAAACTAATTGTTGGATAGAGAAAAATATGAGTAATAATAACCTAAAATCTGAAAAGCAATAGAGAAATGCACATGTATGTACTCGATTGAGACGAATATGACACATTCCAATCATCTATTTTTGAAGTTGGTTGTGGACACGAATGAACAAATTCAAAGAAGTGGTCCAAGAGTAACTGGTGGTTCGCAAGAATAGATATGTCTTGCAGAAGTTTGCTAACTAAAATACTTGACCCATCCAATCACTTATATATCATGTCACCAACTGACTAACAGTTCTGCATTAATTATTAGTGTGCGATATGGTCACTGATCAGAATTTCACTCCCACAAACAATATGAACTACCATGAATGTGACAGGATAAGGCAGAAGAAATAAGAGATATGACTGGACGACATCTTTGTAATTCAAAACTCATTATTACCATTTGGCTTGTTGCATCAACACCATCTGAGTTACAAATTGGAGACAAATATTTTCTCAGTAAAATGTTTCAGTTACAATGTTCATTGTCATTTTTCTTTAAATTTCACATTATTTAAATAATTGTGAAACCATCCTTATTTTTGTTTCAAACTAATGTTTGATATTGTGTTAAATTCAAACTTAAATTTAATCTATATTATGACATATCTCATTTCTAGATCAAGATGTCTATCAATTCAATTTGACATGTGTAACTTTTGCATGTTAAAATTTGGTATAAACTAGTAATATACTATAGTATATATAAATAAAATAATAGTATTTAATTATTGAATTAGTTAAATCTTAAATAAAATTGTTTTTTTCCCTAAAACCTTGTTGTTTTAAAAAATGCAAGATTTTTTCTTTATACATTTTGGCTGACTATTTATTAAAGAAAACTTAATAATGAAACATTTTTCTATTATTTTAGAATAGAACTTAAAAAAGTAATTAATATTTAGCTAGTATAAATTAATATATACTTTAAGTGATAAATATATTTTATTGATGTCTTTAGTTTTTATTTATTAATCTACATCATATTATTATTATTATTATCAATTTTATATTTCATAACATTTATTACATTTTTTTTCTTTCTGACAGTATATTAGTTAGTAAGATCTTGAATTTGAACAATTATGTACACATTTATAAGGAATTAAGTGAGATAATTATTTTATATAAAAGTAAAACTTAATATTTATAATTTTTAAATACATAAAAGTGATTATATAACTATATTACTTTTCTAAATTTTAATTTAAATAATAACTTTTAAATATCAAAATAGTCAAGAATAATTTTTAATTTTTAGAAAATAACATTCATCTATAAATAAATTTTAGTTTAAAGAAACATTCATAAATATTGTTTACTAAGTTGATAAGAAACCAAGAAAAGGGTTATATTAGAGGGAAAAAAACAAAAAGCATATTCACAATTCAAAATTCACACGAGTCTCCCGATAATTAGCACGACATAACATTCATGAATCATACCCCACCTTCTTTCTCTTGGTTCTTATGAATCAGCACTATATTCTCAAATATGTCTCTATCAGAGAGTCTAAAAATAGAAAATTGTAAGTATAAATGGCTGTGTAATCTTCTGCAAATTGTGAATTTTTTTTGTTATTGTGCTGTTTTTTTGGCATAGTAATAATTAAATATGGGGTAAAAAAGATATAGCAAATATGAGGAGCAAGGTCACGAATTTTACATGCTTGAGACAATATAAGAAATGATAGCTGGTACTCATGAGCTAGCTAGAAAAAAAATTGGCAGGAAAAATTAATACTTTAATTTGAATTTGTTGTTAAACAAGATAATAGGTTTATAATTCTAAAATTATTTTTTTCTATTACATTATAAGTCATGATAATCTAAGTTTTGTTCCTTACATATGCTGTCACTTTGATTTGGTCAAACCAAGAGAAGAAAGATTAAAAGACTTTATATAGGTAAAAGAAGGAATTATTTCATCTAACTTAAAAGATTAAATAATTATACATAATAAAAAGAAGATTAAAAGACTTTATATAGGTAAAAGAATGAATTATTTCATCCAAATTTAAAAGATTAAATAATTATACATAATAAAAATATCTAATTATACTTTGTTATTGTAGTTAGTATGATCTTTCACATAAAAAAAGAATTATTCGTGTTATTACTAGATTTAGAGTGTGGTAGTGTGAAAGTCTGTGTCTAGGAAAGTTGGTTAGGAAAAACTTATATTTAAAACGTGTTGATTGGTGATCCACCCCTCTTTCCTGGAAACTTAACTGGTGTGCAAGTTCATGGTCTATCGTATTTGTTCCAGTAGACAGTATTATTCATGGTGAGAAGTGCATAAGTTGGTTTTAAAGTCAGACAACAAAATATGAGATAGAGAAGTTCAATGAGAACAATTTCGCGACATGAAAATTGAAGATGAAACAAGTTTAAGAGAAAGGAGAATTAAGGAGATACAATTGGAGAAAGACAGATAAACATCACAGGTCAAAGGTGGAAAAAAAGGATGATGATAGCTTGACACCACACACAATGAAAAACACTCACTTAACAACCCAACAAAATAATATTTTAATATTTTATTTATTTTTTAATTTAAAATATTATTATATTATTATAATAGGTTGTGAAGTAAATGTAGTTTACTTTTTTGGTGTCAAAGTAATTTTTTTTTGAAAGAAATTAATGATAATGCAAATGGAGTTTTATCTTGTAAATAATACTACTACAAAGGAGATTCCAGACACTCTCATCAAATTGTACGAGGTTAAGTCATTTCACACGAGAATATTCTTTATATGAAACTTTATACTATTCGAATGAATGAGTCCACATCAATGACAACCATATCAACAATCTGAATATGTTATTTGCCCAACTTTCAGCAAAAAATTTCAACATAGTTGAAAAATAACGTGTAAAGTTTCTAGTTCAAAGTTTACCGATTTGTACGATTAAATCATCATCAATATAAAAAATAATAATATTGATGGACACCTACACTTTGAGGTTGTTTCTAGATCTATTCTTGAAGAAGAATCCGTGCAAAAAAGTAAGGTAGAAAGGATGAAAAGTTCAAAGCAAGCAGAGGCTTCAACGATGATGAGAGGTAGATCAACAAAACATGACTTTAATGGGAGTCAAACTCATGGTAGATCAAAGTCTCAAAGTAAGAAGCATCTCAAATGCTACTATTGTGGCAAAAGAGAACATGCAAATGAAAATTGTTGGCATAGAAAGAATAGAGGAAAGAATTTTGAACCATCAACCTCACAAGATTGTGTTGCAAATACCTCAGAAGACAGATATATTCTGGTAAGCGAAAGCAGTAATTAGTTCTAATGGTAGAAGATAAGTACATGATAGGTGGATGGTGGATTCATGTGCAACTTGGCATATAGATTCACAACGAAATTGGTTTTAGAGTTATGAACCTATCTCAAGTGGATTCATGTTCATGGGTAATGATCATTCCTTAGAGATTGTTGGAGTGGATACTACCAAAATAAAAATATATGAAGGTACTATTCACACAATTCAAGGGGTACGAACTTAAAGAAGAATCTATTGTCTATTGGGCAATTATATGACCTCAGTGTAAGATCCATACTGAAGGTGAAATCTAAAAGGTGGTGAGGGGGAATCTAGAAGTGATGAAAGCATAAAAGATCATGGAAAATTTGTATGTGCTTTTAGGAGATATGTTACAAGAAGCAGATGCAACAATTGCATCAACAAGTCAAGAAGAAGTGGTGATGATGTGACATCTAGACTTGGTCCCAACTTTCAGGCAACGAACTGAGTAGCAAAAGTGTTTGCAACTAACCATCAATTTTCATGTCTATCTTTCTCAATTGATTGACAAGACCCTTGAATGAATTTAAGTGCTTCATCATACTTTGATCATCTTGGTAGTCGAGTTTCACCAGTCTTCTGATAAGAGATGCTTTATTTCTTGGAGTTTTCTTTTGAATCATAGATTCAATGTTTGACCACAATGCATAAGCATTTATGTATGTGGGCACATGCTCAAACAAACTTCTATTAATATACTTTCAAGTCATTGCAACAACTTTTTTATTCAAAAGTTCCCAAGCTTTGTCACTCTTACCTTCTGGCTTGTCTTTGCAAAAAAAAAAAGGGCTCGTTCATATCCTTACAACATAAGTGATCCTCCATCATGAGATTCTAATAGAAATAAATGATTTCTAATTTCACATTATGGTGGGTATCAATTATTTCATTTACTCTCTATGTTGTTTTTTTTCACTTACTTGCAAGTCTCTTCTTCACAAGTCTTCTTTATGTGGAGAAGGAGATAAAGACTTCTTCATAAAGAAATAATGGATAATTAATACTTGTCACATTTTCAAGTTAACTTTCAAGGTTGAACTTCATAATCTTCGAAAAATATTATTTCAAAACATTGGAATGTCCATCATTGAATATATTAAATGAATCAATTACCAAGATTTATGAGTCATGGTTTCAATTCCCAATGCATATTAACAACAGGATTGAATGAAATTTTGTTCATTTCATTTACTTTCCTAATTCCATATAAGTTATGTAATTTTCTGATTTTGTAATCCTAAATTTGAATGATGCATCTCATTTATTATATTAGGTGGGGGTATTTTCATCTTCACCTGCTGATATGAGATGTGAAAGATTGTCTACACAAAGTTAATCAGAATAAATAAATTTTAAGTGGGCACAATAATTGTATTTATATAGGTTATGTAAGTGGCATTATTTAGTCAAAATAATCAACATTAAATTACTATTTTACACTGTTATCTCTAATAATAGAAACTAAAAAAATATAAATATATAAAAGTTTAAAAACTTAAACCAGTTGAACATTTGTTTAGAGACTTTAAAAATAAAAATATCTATAAATTGAAATGCTAAAAATATATTTTGTCCTTACATTGATATCTTATCATATTTGTTTCTTCACATGTGAATTGTGAGTGTATTCATGGAACTAGTTATATATAGGCTGAGCCTAAGCCAATTGCATGAGTTTATTACTTTTAGTCATAATCCTTCCCTTTGAGGAAAACCTGTGTGCCAACCACTTTCCTAAAACCTGGTGCCACTGTCAAAACTCCACCATTAGAACCTAGTTTGGGAGATTTCAACTGTTTAAATAAAAAATTGTTTCTACATGTTCCAAACAAAGTTCAAGTAACTGAAGCTTTAAACATAGTATCATTTTATTTTTTTTGCAAATGAAGGCTCTTTATACTAATTTAGGGCCTCTACTTGATAAAAATTCATTTTCCATATCAATCTCCCAATATTTTTATAATTATATTATTATACAAAATATTTAAGAGGTTTTAATCATATTTTTCATTCAAAATAATTTGAACTTAATTTCTTTTAAAGAACTTATCACTGTCATGATAATTTTATATTTTCATGTGCCAACAATCTTATTTATTAAAAAACGTACTAAGTATGCATATTAACATAATCTCATACAACAATAAAATGGTTAAATAACAATCAACTTTAGAAAAAAAAAAAAATAATCATTACATATTAATTAAATTATATACTATTTTAAAGATTAAAAACTTATTAGTTTTTATTATTAATAAAAATTTATAAAATAATTTTTAAATTGGTATTTAAATTAGTTACCAAAATTTTAGCTACTAATATTTTAAACTATAAATTAATCACTAAAAACTAATAAAAACTAATTTAAAATATAAATAAATAAGTAACTAAAACCTTATATTAATGATTAAATATCAATTTAAAAACTATTTTTTTATTAATAATAGAAACTATTTTATATATTAATAATTTTTTAATTTATAAAATGGTTTTTAATTAAATTAAATAATAAATAATTAATTGATGAGAAAAAATGTTTCTATCTTGTTATTTTTAGTGATATTTGATAACTTTTAAATTTTATGATAGACCATTCATATATCTTTAGAAAAAAGACTATTCATAACATAAAATCGAAAAACGAATACATAATGGAGGGATGTAGTTAAAATAATGATATTGCCAAAGTAAATTTTTATTTTATTTTAAAATTATAAAAAACATATATACAATCAAATATTCTTTTCTTGTATGAAATATTAATTATTAATAAAGTAAATTAGGAAATACAATAAAAGTATAATATTTTGTTAGAATTAAATTTTTAGATTTTCGTTTTTATGATATTTTTAAAGTTATGTATCTATATTATATTCAAAGATGGGTGGGGTTACATAGAAGCAAAGTTTGTATATATTATTAGTCTCTCAAACATACAACATTTTTTTTTCATTTTTCTCAAAAGGTATAATTAATGAGACTAATTGAAAGAAAAAGCAATTAATATATTGATATATGTTGTATTCATTTTATTTTATTTTTTCGTGTTGGTTATTTTGCTATTAAATTATCCAATAACTTTCTAATGGGTTGACAAAATATTAGTTTTTTCTTATAGATAAATAATAAATAAAATAATAAAAAACTATTAGTTAACTTTGACATTGTTTTAAATAACTTGATAAAAAGAATTGAAGTGAACATACCAAACAAATAAAAATAAGAGATCACAACATGAGATATTACATAATATGAAAGATAGTAAGGGTAAGAGAGATGGTGAGGTAATTTTGTATTTTGAAAAACTAAAAACATAACATTCCATGATAAACATGCATTCTGATTGTTGCTGCATCTTCTTACATCCCCATAATTTCTAAATGCACTCTATAATTTTTAAAATAGTCATTTTATTCTTTTTAGAGGTAATCTGATTCTAGAAATCTTTTAAAACAAGATTGCTAGAATTTTTGAAACATAATTTCTAGAAAAAAAAAATCTTAGAATATAATATTTATAACAGAAATTTAAAAAAAAAAATATTTCCGGAACAAGTTTCCAACCAAACCCAAAATTTTACTCTCTCACATCTTCTTTTTCTTCCTCTCCCAAAGAGTGCAGTGGTGATGACAGAAGCAACGGCGAAATGGTGTAGCAAGAGGGTAATTTAGTATTTTCGATTGTAGTATGGGATTGCAGTTAGTAATCCTGGAAGTGTATGAAGAAAAGCCTTTAATTGTTATTGGACTAATTAATCGAAACAAAAGCCCAAGCCCAGAAATTAAAAAATAACAAAAAAATAACAGTAAAATAGTAAGCTAGCTCGACATATGTTGTGCTTAAGAAACCCATTTTATCAATCAAATGTTTAGTTTATAAAAAAATGTGGGCATTAAGGAAACAGTTAAATAATCTAATGCAGTAGAATAAGTTTAAGTAATTTGCATAAGATACTTGCTACTTGACTTTCATTGGAATTGCATGAATTGTATCAATCATTTTGTGAGTTCTGTGTACTTTAAAGTGAATATTTTAGCTACCCTTCATTAGAACATTTAGCATGATTCATATGGGTAAAATTGTTGCTTATATTTTCATTTCCAAGTGTCTTTTTCAAGCTTTTTCTTGCAACTTTTGAGTCAATTTGTCATATAGTTTTATGTAATATTTTGGTGTCTTTTCTTTATTTGAATTTTTAGTTTGTCTTATTGAATTATTTGTGGTTTTGTCATAAGTTTTTTAAAATTTTAAAGTTTTAAGTGCATTTAGTTTTGGTCCCTCTTTCACTTCAGAGATAATATTTTTTTATTTGAACTTTGAAACAAATTTAGAGAACTTTTAGACTTCTCTCTTAAGTCAATTGAGTGCAGTCCACTTTTTCATAATTTTTTCATTTCTTTTAGTATTAAACCCAAAAATTTGAGTGTAAACACTTAGAGAGTGATTAGAACTTTTTCTACCAACCATTACACTACTTTTAGTGTAGTTTAGTATAGCTTCTGTGTGTTTCTGTCTTGTTTTTGTGTAGGTTTTTAATTGGTTTTAAAAAAATGTCTTGGAGTCTTCCAAAGAGTCTTAGAGAGGAAGAAAGTGTAAACAATGATACGCATATCAATTGATTTTTGAGGAACTCAAACGATATTATTTGTATTTTCATGGAGTTTATCTTTTCCAACACCTCTTGAGTTGAACAAGATCATTTTCAACCAATTAAGGTTCACATAAAGTAGTATCAGAACTAGAAGAATAATTTATTATAAGGAGATGCTCATCACATTTCAAGAGGTAGAAACTCATTTCTATTTGGATGTGATTCTTGTTTTCTTTCTTATTTTAATTATTGACAAAACCATTATGTTGATGTTTAGAACATGTTTCTTATTCCGTTTCATTAGTTTTGTCCATTAATTAAGTCATTATATTCATATCAAGTGGTGCATTTCATGTGTGTTTCTCTTCGTAGGTTTGTCGTGAGATACTTGAATTTGTATTGGCATAAGAATAATACATTAAGCATTAAACTCAATAAAAAAAATTATTTTATATTAGATGAAAATAACCATCATAACATAAGATTGATACATAAATATATTATGTACGTACTCTATCATAATTATTTTTTAAGAAAATTAGCTCACCTTTTATTTTTATCATGAAAACAACAAATAACATTCTAAAATTTAATATACCCATATAATATAAATTATACTATATACTTATCTTATACATTATTATATATAGACAAGTATAAATTGTAGACAAAGTATAAATTAACATAATATAACATAACTATTATTAAAAAAGAACTAATCCCTAAGCTCTAAATCATATATGTATTATACTTTCCAAGAATCTATATTTATGATAATTACAGAAACAACTTCGTTCTTTTGTTTTAGTACAACTTGGTACATAATTGAAATCAGGGTGAGTCATGGTAATCATCATGATTGAGTGGTAGTTTTGTTCCCCACGTACATTGTTGTTATTGGAAAACCATTTTGAAGAATAAATGTTATGGTCCCATCTTTTATAGGGGTGATCATGGTGGTTGGCTAAGGATATTTAGAGGACTAGTATGCAGCTAATGGGTCACGTATTCTCTTAATTCATGCCTCCTCTTAGGGTGGAACATATACTTTAATTTGATGCAAAGTAAAAAAAAATTATTAGGATTTGACATGCCACAAAATCCTCTTCAAACTTCTCTACTTTCATGCAAGAGGAGTTGTCTTTATATGACTTTGTTATTTTAAATAATATTATAGAAACAAAACTTGAAGGAGTTATAATATAATATGATTACCATCCACACTTTTACGAGCTCTTCTAAACAAGAAAAATATAATAAAAAAATGAAATTGATTTTTTATAAATTTAAAATAGTTTATACATAACTTTGAAAACAAAATTTTAGAGTATTATATGTTAGAATTTTTTTAATAAATTAACTATATATTTATATATGTTAATTCCATGATAAATAATTTATTTGTTTTCATAAAAACCCTTAAAATTAAAATCTTTCAAACTGGGTGTTGTCTTAAAGATATATTTTTGTACTTATATAGATAAAGAGAGACCTAGATAGTACCTGAAACTGGTTGTACAATTGTTGACGTGACGATCGTTCCTCCTTTGTCATTCTCATACTCACTCCTTAGTGTTCGGTTGTTCTTCCTTCATTCCCCTTGTGCTCCTTAGCTTTTCACGTATTCTCTTCTTGGTGCTTGGTTGGGAGTTAACCTACAAAAGGTTCTTCAACGATTAAGTAAGTACTCTGTATTAAGAGTGTATGATGTAATTGATCAAAACATACCTTACTCCTTAATAGATGGTTTATTTCTAGTGTTTAGTCATAGACTCTCTTTGTTGTCTTTTTTTCTTCTTCCACCATTGTCTTGTGAGCTCTTACATTGAGAAACATTAAATACATGACATGAAGCATTAAACTCTTTTGCCTTCTTTACACCAACAATACTTATCTTTCTCCATAGTAAATCCTTTTATACTACATTGGTTAAAATTGCACATCATATAAGATAAAAAAAACTAAGCCAAAGTTAAAACTAGTCATGTCAAAGAAGTTGGTAGTCATTTAAGCTTTACGTCATATCCCCCATATATTTTTGAATGTTGTTACTTGGTGCAGATTTTACTGGAACAAATGTAAAAGACATTCTCTCTTTTTCATACTTAAGTTTTGGAATATTCTTTACACATATTAGCTTGAAATTTTGGTTTCTCCTTATCACCTAATTGATCTTCAATTGAAATTTGAAATTATCTAATTTTAATAAATTTAAATACCTTATGGCCCATCTTGCAATTTTATGCTGAAACGGGAGGGGTCCTTGAAGAATCTTGTCCTATTGTGTGGTCATGAATGGAATTAACAATAAATTAGCATGTTATGGTCACGTTCATGCCTGAAAGCAAGTATCTTCTACACTCTTAAAAGGATATAACTTTCATTCATGTCGATTAGGTGCAGTGGTTATTCCCTTTAATAGCCTTACTCTAAAATCTGTGAAACTGATAAACATCTTAATCTTAGGCAAAAGTTTTCTCTTGGAAGTTATTTCACTTCACAGAGAACAAACACAATCACTAACTTGCCACTTTTTTTTTATCAACAATAATAAAGTATAAGATGACACAATAGGTTACTTCCCTTCATATACAAACACTTAAATTAATTAAAATATATAAATAAGTAAATTAAAATAGAAAGAAGAACAATACTTCAAAACATAATAAAATGGTGATTTTTCTTCTTAATTTGTGGCTTCAAGAGATCCCTTTCTAGGTGGTTAGGAGTTATTTTGGACGTTATTACCTAAGACTTTGTATTTAGCTGTTTTAATGATGAACAGGGACCATTTTCGAACATTATTATTTATTTCTAATATTTTAATACTTTTATTATTAGAGATATCAAATATGGTTTCATATATACACACTATTTCATTTAAATGTTTTTCTATTTTTTATTTAATAATGGGATTTTTTACACTAAAACCATGTTGGATAAAATTAACTTAAAAGATAGTTGAAAAAAATTATATTAAGAGTGTTCAATAAAATTCGTTGAAAGTAGTAAAATGATAAATAGGAAAATGGTTAATTATTTAATTAAATCATAATTTCAGGTAATTATATATTTTTAATAATTATAAATTTATACTTTTTAATTTTTTTAAAGTTTACAATCTAATTTTTTATATAAATCTCAAGTAATATTTGTGTAAAAGATTATTTCTTCGTTATACTTTTTCAATAAAAAATAAACCATTAAAAAATAATAAACAAGTATAACGTTAAATCAATAAGAGTGTCTTTCTTTTGTTTTTGTTGTTTGAAAATTAAAATGATGAATATCTGTAAATATAAAATAATACTATCAATATAAAATAATTAAGGTCTTTAGGATTGGACAAATTAGGTTTGATTAGTGGGTGGAGTGCATCAGATTGATGAAGCATTTTGAAATGCACTGCTGAATACACTCATCATCCTCATAGAACCCTTGCACAATTCAGTTTTGTGGTTGCAATTTGCAAAAAGTTCAATTTTTTCTCTAAACAATATGTTATTGTCATGGTCATATTTGTATAAACTAATTATTTATAGTGATATACATCAAAAAACAATTTGTGATATATATTATCATGTAAAAGATATTAATTATTTGAGATATTTTAAATGATAAATTTGGCAGTGCTATTATAAGGAGAATTTTTCTCTCTCAATAAGAAAAAAAGAATAAAAAAACATATAAATAAAATAATATTTAATGTTGATGTAATCATTAAGCACAGTACTTTTGACACGGGACGACCGAAATAAATATGGCCAAGAGTTTTTCGTGCTAGGCATATTTGCAGATTAAATACGGTAAAAGAAATACATTTTTCAATACAAATATTAACTTTTTTTCATTAAAAATTATTTATACGCAAGGTTTCATTAATATATATATATATATATAAATATATATATATATATATATACTTATTGTCCTTAAAGCATGCATTAGATTAGGCATTCCATGAACTTGACATGTTTAATTGATCTGTGAACACTTATAATTTTTAAAATGTTTTTGAACTGAGCTATTTAATCAATTAAATAGTAATATATTTGATTATTTTAACATGTTTATATTAGAGAAAATACATGGACTTGTCATTAATATATACAATTTTCTTTCTAAAATTAAAGAGAACTTAAATTACATACTTTGTAAGTGAGAGTTTTTTTTTCAAGATTTTTTCTTCTTAAAAACATATTTTGTCATGCATTAAATTAACATGTACTGTTGAAACTCATAAGAATTTTTTATTGTGTTATCTTAGGTTAAGAAGTCATAAGAATTTTTCTATCGCTTACAACTTCAATTAATTTATATTCATAAAGCTACAATAAATAATAAATATACACACATTAACCATTAATGGAGAAGAGAAATATAAATCTATATATAAATATAATCAAATATATACAAGAAAGTTTGGTGATTACATTTAACTTCAACAAAATAAATTATAGCTACTGTTAAATAACATAGCTAGAATCTAAATAAAAAGATGAAAAAGAAATGGAGATGAAAGTCATGGAGGAATGTCTTCAATGGATTGGTGTCCTAACATTATTTTCTTTATGTTTTGTTTTTATTTTCTTTCATCTTTTTCGCACTTCATATATGAGATTTCAAGCTAATGGGAAAACATTGCATAAGTGGCTAATTGGGGGAGGTTTATGAACAATCTTTTCATTATCTTTCCCTATTATGAAAATATGTTACTCTTTGGTCCATGTTTGATTGAGTAAGGAAGAGGCTGGATGATATATTCCAATCTAGTAGTACTTTTCATTCTAATCTAGTAGTACTTTTCAGTTAAATCCAAAAATCAAGTTCATGAATAAAATTCAAGCTTTAAGCACAAAATAAAAGAATGAAGTTCATGAATAAAATTTCAAGTTGCACAAGATCCAAGAATCAAGTTCATGAATAAAAATTCAAACTTTAAGCATAAAATGATAATACCAATATTAAAGAATAACAAAATATCATATATCAATATTACCAGGATTCATCAGAGTTTGAAAAGATTAAATTCAATCCCAAAATAAAGGAATTAGCCACTAATGGTAGACATTACATGCACCAAAGAAAAAGGAAGAGATCTAGAACATTTCTGCCTTGATAGTTGCACGTGTGATGCATATATGATATTTTTGATTAATTAGCGCGATTATTACTTGTTAGATTCGATTTTTTACCAGTACTAAATATATTTCTTTTTATAATGAATATGAAGAAGAAGAAAAATTGAATCTCAAGTAACAAAAGTTTTTTTTTTTTATCAGCATCAAGTAACAAAAGTAACCATGCATTGAGTTGAAATCCTAGAGTGTAAAAGTAATACATTTTTTCACAATTTTCTTTTCATTGATAAGACTTTAACAAAATGAGGTAGTTGAAAGGAAAATATAAATTATTGTAACTATAATTTAAAAAAACTCTTTGCCCAAAACACTTGTATGTTGAGGTTGAGAATATTATCTTTTGTGTATAAAAAAATATATTCATAATGATGACAATGTGGGTCGGGCTATGCGGGTACCAAAAAGGGTGGGACAAACTCACTAATTTAGCTCGTTGATCCACTTAGGCCCACTCCGCATAACCCCTAGCCCGCTGGTCCGAATAAATAAAAAAATAATTATTTAATTTTTTCTGCCAAAAAATAATCATACCTCACTCACTCATTATTGCAGTGTGACCTTTAATTTATTTTATTTTAAAAATGAATTTAATGTATTAAAGAATGAAATATGTTATTTTAATCATCTAAAGGACTTAATATTAAGAGTGAAAGTGAATCTAGTTTTAAGAAAAGTCTTGTATTTAAATTTTGTTAATAAAAAAATAATATAAAGAAGAGATTTCAATAAGATATCCTTTAACAAATTAATCATCTTGATTAAAATATTTTGTAACAAAATTTTGATAAGATAATCTGATACATTTACATACATACAAAGGAAAAATAGATGCAAAACAAAACTTTAATTATTTTTAATCAAGCCTTCTAACAACCTCAAACTTAAATTCATATTTTTATCTTAATTGAATTAATTGAAACATGGATAAAATTTTAATTTTAATATATTTTTTTATAATTAATGAAATTTTCTTTTTAAAAAAAAATATTTTCCTTATGCGGACTAGCCCGCAAACCCGCGAGCTACATCTTATACGGGACGTGCCACTAAAATGAACACGCATTTCTTGTACGGGGCGAACCAATCCGACCCACATTTTACAGATCAAACACATAATGAACCTATGTGTGACGGACCAACCCACATTGAAATCCCTAAATATTCATGAGAACAAGATTTAGATAAAAACTACTGATTAAATGTGGAAAATAAACCCTCATTTTGGGTGAATAATTTATCCTTAAGACAAAATAACGTGATAAATTAGATTTCGCAATTGACAAAAATATATTATTGGAGTATTGTAAAAATCAAAGATTATAAGAATATCATTATTGAAAACCATAATACTTGGCATAAATTGTGGTTTGCAAGCAAATTGCAAATATGGCTATAGAGCTACGTAAACCTCTAAAACTGCATTGCTATCTTCGTAGACAGCGATTTAAAACCATAATAGCTGCATCGGCTTGATTGTTTAATTATTAATTAAGATTTCGTAAGTGTTAGTTAGTTTTTATTAATTAAGATTTTGTAAGTCTTAGTTAGTTTTTATTAATTAAGATTTAGTTAGAGCTAGTTAGCTTTATTTTTTTACAAGCTGAATTTTATCAATATTTTAAGACAGTATTTGATAATTGAAAAATATATTTTAAATAGTTTGGAATGTTTATCTATGCGTTAATTTGATTATAAATATTTTAAGGTATTGTATCATACTATAATGATAGGATAATACAATTTAAAAGTATCGTAGTTAAAATTAAATAATATAATATAATTTATTTATTTTAAATAAAACTACAAGAGTCTAAAATTAATTAAAAAATAAAATTATATTTTTTTCACCATTTAAGCTAAATTAAATTAGAAAAAAAAACAAGTTATTTAAATAAAAAAAATGAGAGGGTTTGATTGATGAAGACGATGGAGACTAGTTTGGTATTCTGTGGTAGAAGTAAATTTGGAAACGGTTTCACAATTTAGGCCATTGTTGTCACTTTCGTATCACAAAGCGATGACAGCACTTCACAACCAACTAAACATATGCCATTCATTATTTGATGCGTTTGTTTCATTTTGGCCATAATTTTAATTACTTACCATTGAAAGGGTCTACATACTTATTTAATGCACTAATTAGTGTCCAATTATAACATTTCTTATTATTTTCTCTCTCTTTCTATTCACATTATTTATTATTATACGTACATTTATCTCTCTTCTTTGTACCTACGTGTTATCTTATGCATTTGGTGTCCATTGATTTTGTTTACGTTTGAGCACAGCTCATGTAATAAAAGATAAAGCAAATTACAAACACTCCACACTTTCTCAAATATAGGTATTTTTCTTCTTCTTCTTTTTACACCATTATCATGATTTCCTTTTATAAACTGTAAGTATAATCATTTTAAAAGTAATGACTCATAAAAAAGTAACAATGATCCTTTTATGAAGTGTAAGAATAATTATTTTAAAAATAACAACCGATTATATTCATTTGATACTTAAATAAATTATCAGAATCCAATGTTTAATAAGATAAGTAAGACTTTTAAATTTCTTTAATACCTAGCTTTGTGCGTGATATAACGTATTGTGGGTGAGTGGTCTGATAAGACCAACAAATATTCGTTAGGATAGACTAAATGACTATGATACTATATTACGAAGTGGACTTTAGACATAATTCAACTCCATAAAATCGATTGAGATTTGCATCCATTTATATACAATGAAATATTCTCATCTTATCGATGTGCTATCTCTAACATTAACAAATAGTAAAAACAACTATTCTACCACCGCTTTTGGTGTAAAGGTATATTGCTCTATTAAAAAAGATACTAGAAATTAATATACAGGGTATATATTAGATGGTGTCAAAAACGTATACATATCCATGTGTGTCCTAGAGTGTGTGTGAGTAAAACTTGCGAGTCCTAGCGTGTAGAATGAAAGCCAAAAAAGTGCCAAAGAAACAAAGGGAACCCCAAATCATGAAAGTGTTTCTGTAGCATTCCATGCCCATGCATTTTCCACCTTCACTCACTCCCTTACGGTAAACAATAGCAGCCAAGTAGCCAAAGAAAAGGGACCCCACAGGAATGTTGGCCACCACCACATTATGGTTCACAGAGAAATTCTTGTTTCCAAATAACTCAGTGGTCATGGACACAGCAATTGAAGTGATTGCACCAGTACACACTCCAATTATGGCAGTGCTAACGTAGAGGGCAAGGTGAGTTTTGTTGAGAAGTAAGAAAAAGGCCCCAGCAGTTGGAGCCATAAATACCATCATAGAAGCTGGTCTTGATATTGCACTTCCACACTTACTATCCCTGCACACCCCATACCATGAAATAAAATGTCAATTAAAGTAGAGGGTAATTCAATAGCAGGTGGATCTTCATTGATGTAGATCAACTAACACACTTAAAGCCATTATTTGAATTATGTTACAAAGTAAATGCACTAGGCACTGGTTGGTGTTAGATAGGAATAGCTAAGAAGGTAGAAAATGAGTAATTTACCTGTAAAAGTAATCTACTATAGATGGCATGAGTCGTCCAAAGAACCCAAAAGAAGAAGATAGAGACACCAATGATGAAGTTCCAGAGTAACCCCGGGATTCAGCTATTTGCCCCAGGTTATTCAAAAACACTAAACCGAGTGTTGCACCGAACAAATACACAAAGAAGTATAACCAGAAATCTATTCTTCTCAGCATTACTTTTGCTCCTACTTCTTCTCTCACACCTACATCCTCAACCTCTTTCACCGCATTATCTGTTCTCTCATAACCTTCCTCCAGAGTAAAGTTATAGACTCTTTGTTTTTCTGTATTTTTGTGCCATGACTCCACGATCTTCATGGAAAGTGGAACTAATAGAGGCAGGAGAAGGGACACTGAAACACCAATAAGGTTCCCTATAGGAGATATTTTGCTTGAGACAAACTCCAAGCTGCTCATCACAGCATAAATTCCAGAGGCAATTGTTATAACAAAGATAACAACAAATCCAACACTAATGTGTTTAGGCCTTATGACTTCAATTTCTCTAACCACAGGAGTTGCTATCAGGCCAACAATCAAGGGTAGGACTGAGTTTAGAAAGAGAAATGTTATGGCCCTTTTTTTGTTTCCAACAACATCAACAATGCTGGTATAAACCTTAGCACTCAACCCTTGGTAACTAGTTGTTATCCCCACAGCAACTTGGCGATCAGATGAGAAGTTCCTTATTGTGATGACATAGCAGACAGTGTTTATCCAACAAATGCTGTTTCCTGCTAAAACAGTAAGAAAGAAGACATGCCAATAGGAGAGAGAGGAGATCTGGTTTGTTATGAAGAGATATTGTACACCATAGCCAATTAGCCCAAGAGTTGAACCAATCATGAGCACAAGCCAAAGGGGGAAGTAAACAGCAGCCAGGCCAGAAAGAAAGCCAAAAAGCTTGCCAGCATCAGAGGCAAAAGCAAGGTTATTGAGCTGAAACTGGGAGATGGAAAGGAGCTGCTTCAGCTGCGATGAGTAAGCAGGGAAATTGGTGTTTGTTCCATTTATGGCTTGGAGCCAAATGATGCCTACAAGACCTAGCCATTGAAAGGCAGTTGAAGAAGGCATGGTGAAGAAGCTGGTGACAAAATTTGAACTGCACACCTCTTAACTCACAACAACGAATGCTGTGTTGCTCTTATATGCTGAAAACAAAACAAAAAAGAAGAATTTATGAACTCATAAATGTAAACAAAATATTACATGGTGTGATTTTATGATTTTTAATAACTTTTTTAATCAAACATACACAAATTGTGGTTTTATATTCTTGAAGCTCCTTCTGGTAACAAAAATACTTTGGAATTAAATGGAATAATGTGGCTGTACAAGCAATATGTGGTTTTATATCAACCACCACCTATGCTTGAAAATATTATGTGAGAGAAATGAAATCTTTCTTAAATTAATGTGAATTTAAGAGCATTTATTAATAGTTAATATGTTGTCCAGAGATTTTTATGCAAAATATATTTCAAACCTACATGATTTGCGATGGAGCAAAAGAGAAATTTTATCATATATGATATTTTATATAATAAGTTATATAACGTGGATTTTTATGTTTTTATTCTTTGTGCGAGCTGAAGGGATTATATTTTGTTTGTTTTTTCTTCTTCTATTTCCCTCTATAACTTTATGATAAATAATAAATGCTGAGAAATAAAATAAAATAAAAATACAAAAAACATTATTACAATTTTTTGTAGTTAAATTTAAAAATCTACATTGATATATATATATATATATCAATTACTCTCTGAAATATCAAGAAAATAAAAATGTACTCCAAAAAGAATTACATTCTGGAATGTGAAAAAGATATTCAAATATTTTTCAAAATACTCTATTTGCAGTCTAAAATATAATTTTGTGAACAGATTTTTATTTTCTTAATATTGTGAATAATAATTTTTGAAACACTCTTTCCATTTTTATATTAGGAATGTTTAGAAAATAAAATGCATTCTAAAATTCAAAAATAGTTTTCTATAAATTAATTTTCAAAAGGCTCTGATTATATATCAAAATATATTTTTTTTAAACACAAATTTACTTTTCTTAATATTTAATAAAACTCCAAAACGTTAAAATGAAAATGTGTTCCAGAAACTAATTCCCAAAACATTAAAAAATGAAAGTATGTTGTTCCAAGAAGAATTTCCAAAATATAAAAAAAAATCCAAAATATATATTTGTCATAAACACTTTCTTTTATTATAGAAAGAATATATTTATTAGAGATCTTACTAAATACAGTCCATAATATATTTAAAAAATAAATTTTAAATCTATATTTCTAAGACAAGATTTACTTCACTTATATATTATAAATTGATTTTATTTTAAATTTACGATATTTTAAAGGATATTTGTTCAAACATATATTTTATTTTTTTAATATTTGAAAATTACTTTCTATATCATATTTTTGTTTTTAAAATTCTGGAAAGTGTTTCAAAACGAGAAGAAGAATGAAAGAAGACAAATTTTTATTTTCAAAAATCTGGAAAGTGTTTGAAAATGAGAAGAAGAAATGAAAAAGGACAAAAGTAAGTAAATATATCATTTTAAATAAAAGAAACACAAAGTAAGTGCATTTAGTAAAAACAGAAAAGTAAAGTCTAAATAACAAAATTTTCACCTTTGAACAGAAAAAAAAACCATGTTATCTAACGGGACTATTTCTTCATGCACCTTCATACCTTTTTCTCCTTATCTCCATAAATTTTCAAAAACATTCCTCTATAATATTCTGGATTACATAATCCAGAAGGTATTTTCAAATTTGTAATTAGCTTCCGGATTACATAATCCGAAAGTCTTTTTTCAGATGCAATATTACTTTCTGGATTAAATAATCCGAAAGTCTTATTTAGTTTTCAGATTATGTAATCTGAAAGTCTTTTTCCAAATGAGTTTCTGGATTACATAATCCAAAAACTACTCTATGGAAATGACACAAGAAGGATAAAAATGTATTTTTGTATTGTGTATGGAGGTGGCAGAAGAATTTATAGAAAAATAATCATCTAATAGACCGCACATTATATATGAAAAATTAATAAAGAGTTTAGAAAGTTATATAGAGTAAACGTACGTTTTCAAATCTTGGAGGCTTTCTTGCTCACCAAACACTGCTCTCTTAACTCTTGCAATGAAAATGTTTTGTGTGGTAGAACCACACACCAACCTTCTTATATATAAAATCTCACACCTCTTAATCAATTTTAAAAAAATTATAACATATTTTATCTAATAAATCCAATTTAATTAAATATAGTAATAATTAATAATATTATATCTGATTGATTATCTTATCTAACAAACTCAGTCTAATTAGATATTCTGATAACTAATTATATCATATCTAAACAAATCAAATCTTATTTGATTAAATTCAATTTAATAAGTTACCATAACTAATTAAATTATATTAACAAATAATAAATTTTATTTTATTAGATTGTAACTAATTAAATAACACCCACCACATCCTTTTAATACATTTAATCCTGTTATATTCTCTCACTACTATAACTAGTTATATTTACATAATTATGAAAGTATTTTATAATCATAAAAGATATTTAGTAACAGTAGTATATTCAAATATACCAACAAATATAAATTTGTGAGTAATAATCATATATGATGTTGTATTTACCTACATATTTAAATTTGTATGTAATAATGGTAGATAATTTTTTTTTATAGTAAATAAAGACCATCATATAAATATGTGTAAAATGGATTATTCTCTAGGAAATAACTTCAACAATTTCCACTAACACTAGAGTGAATTGACATTTTTGGACGCTGAAAATTTGTTTATCTTTACATCTCTAAAAATGGAAGTGCTTGAATATATGTTTCGTTCATGAGATCCAAAACTTCATTTCATTTACTAGTGCAATTGTTCCTTTGTCATCAGAATAAAGCTTAATTGGATTTTAAAATTTTAGAAGCATGTAAAAAAAAAAAGAATCTCTTAGATAAAATAATAAAAAATTAAAAAGATCAAAAATCTTAATTTTTTTTTTTGTGTTTCTAAAAAATAAAAATTGTACAAAAAGAAAGTAAAAAAAAAATGGGCGCAAAAAACAAAAGAAGAAGAAAGAAAAAAATAAAAAAAAAATAATATAAAATAAAATTTCTTAAACAATTACTTCCTGCACCCAATCAATTTTTTATTTTCAAAATTGTTTCTTATTTTAGAATTAAAAATTTGGAATTAAAAAATACATTCTAAAAGAAATATAGAATATATTTTTGTATTTTAGATTTTAAAAACATCCAAAATACAATTATGGAAAATAAAATCTAAAAATATATTTTTAAAAAAATTGAAAATATATTTTGGAAAGATTCCAGAAAAAAATTGCAAATTTCATAAAAGTATTTCAGAATATATTTTGATCCGTATTCCCTTCTTATCTAAAAACTGAAAAACTGAAAAGGGCATTTTTGTTATTCACATAAAAAACTGCGTAGAGATTCAAATTTGTTGGGTGCAGGAAGCAATTGTCAATTTCTTATTTATCTTTTAAATTAAAAAATCCTTGCTGATGCTTTATGTACCCCAGATTCCGTTCTTCTCACCTCTAATTTTCTTTAAATCCCTTTTTATTCCCAGTCCAACTTAAGTTCTTTTCCCTCTCGCACCCCCTCTCTTACATCCCATACGTCTTAGCCCACTTTCACTTATTTCGCTTCTACACCCCCATTTTATCTCCACGCACGTCCAGCCCCACTCTTACTTTTCGAACCAACATTTTCACTTCTCCCCACACTTCCCCTTTACCTCACGTCCCACGAAACGGACACCTTCATTTTCTTTTTACTCACGAAAAATTCTTCCTGCACCATACCTTTTTGAACCTGCACTCTACACACTTTTAAATTTCGAAAAATACCCTTAAGTCCGTAAATGAAAATCAAGAATTGGAAATAATATATTCTGAAAAAAAAATTTGGAATAGATTATTGTGTTCTAGAAATAAAAATTCAGAATAGAATTCAAAAGTAAAAATCCAATTCTGAAAATTATATTCTTTAATACAAAAATTTCATTTTGGAAAAAAATTCAGAAATTTATTGCAGAAAAGGGGTTTGCAATGTATTTTTATTCGTACCTCCAATTAATTTAAGAGTATTTTCATCGTTTCACACTGAAAATCGGGTGCAGTTTCAAATTTGATATGGTGCAAGAAGTAATTGCCTTTCCTCAATCCTCTGCACCATCCATACCTAATAAGCCTGGGCCCGTTCATCAAGTTCAGACATTTATCTGTGGCAAATTCTTCTTGCACCATATCAATTTTAACCTCCACCATATCAATTTTTTAAATTTCCAAAACTACCTTCCTGCATCATATCAATTTTTTTAAATTTCCAAAACTACCCTTATTCCAAATTAAAATTCCAAAATAATAATTATAATTGAGAAATAAAAAAATACATACTGGAAAAAAATTTTGAACACAAAACTAAAAATACATTTTGGATAAAAAATTTCAGTATTCAAAAATATGTTCCGAAAATTGAAATCCAAAATATTTCAGATAAAAGTTTCAAAAATAATTTTTCCCATTTTTGTGTAAGGTTATTTTCGTCATTTAGTAGGGGTATTTTTGTCATTTTCTAGAGCTGATTGGGTGCATGTGGAGGGAAAAATTGCCTTTATCTGTTTGTACCGCCCTTGTACTCTCTCCACTAAATCCACTATTTGCACCATCGTTTTTGTCTCTGCCCTGATTTTACTAAATAAACCTAGGTTCATTCTGCTGGCCCAGTAATTATAGTATTAGCACCCGTAAATTAATATCAGCACCCGTAAATTAATATCAGCACCCGTAAATTAATATCAGCACCATCTCTACCAAATAAGCCTGGCCGATTAAGCTGGTCCAGAACGTTTGCTATCTGCCACACCTCTTTAATTTTATACAGCCAGCAGTTTTTGATTTCAATGATTATATGATCGCACCCATCACATTTTACTCACTATTTTCGATAAAAAAATAAAAAAAATAATAAAAACATAAAATCTAAAAAAATACAAAAAATTAAAAATGTCAACAAACAAATTAATCTTTTCCAACAAAAGTTCAATTCTTACTCACAGAAATCCTGAGTTTCTCAAAACTCCATTTCATTTTTATTCTTTTACTGAACCTTTTCAGTCCAACACTCTGTTTTTTTTTTCATAAAAATTCAAAGGAAATAAAAGTTCACAACAACCGTAAATGCAATATTAATTAAAAAAGTTTGAGGCGATAATCTTCCGCCATATACTATAATGTGACTGCTTCCGTATTCGGCTGCTTATAAATAAGCTAAATAATGAGATGTTCCATACCCCAAATCGAACAAGAAGTTTAAGGCAGCAAATAATAGAATCCCGTGAAGAAGACCAATCTGCGAATCTGCGAAACTGCTGAAAGCTCAAACACACGTATGGAATCATATTTTGAGCTTCGTAAACTCCATGTCCCTTAAGTGTATTGTTGACTTAGGCATTCTAGACATCATACACAACCATGGCCAACCCATGTCCCTCTCAAACCTCATTTCTTCACTGCCCATTCACTCATCCAAAACTCACTTCATCCATCGCTTGATGCGAATCATGGTCCAATCTGGTTTCTTCTCTCAACACAATCCCACCCAGAATGAGCTTGAACTCAAGTATGCCCTCACTGATTCCTCTTTACTTCTGCTCAAGAGCAATGCAATGAGCAATGGTCATCCAATCTATTTCTTTAATGTGTATCATTTTTCCGCAAATCTCAATGGCAAGGTGACCAGTAGGTGTGAATTTTGCATTTGTATAAAAAACCCTTACCAAATCCTCATAATACGGAAGATTAATTCCAAGGAAAGGTTGTAAACCTTGCCAATTCAAAAGATTTTGGAATTCAAATCCTGGACCAGCAAAAAATGGAGTATGCATCACTTTTGGTGGTAATACTGCTCTTGCGTGAAAGTTATTTTCAAAAACCACCATTTGACACCTGATACTGAAGTATCTTGAATAATAAAAAACTTCTGGAATCCTCATTGGTGGAGGAGGAACGTCAACATCTTTTGCTGGAGATTTACCCTTACGAGTTTTGTTACGTTTGTGGGATGATGATGTCATCTATAATGCAATTACTACAATAAATAAGTAAACAGAAGTTTTAACATAATATCATACCGAACGCGGTTACCATATCGGTATAAAAGTACATCAATAGAGTTACCCTAAAACGTACTTTTAATTAATTTTAATAAAAAAATTAATCAAAATTACTATATCATTCAATAACCTAATTTAATCAAACAACAAATAAAATAAAAATAAAACCTAAAATTTCTATTTCTACTTCTAAAAATACTCATTTTAAATACATTTATTTTTAAGTTTGTAATAATTTATGTACAATCTAAAATAATATTAACTACAGATTATTAATTTTTATTTGGATTCTGTAAACTTATTTATCTTTATAATAATTTATTATCAATCCTAAAATAAACTTTTTCT
>Ga0123342_1000194_pt1 | contig 83341 bp, 45 predicted proteins | sample Turbeawhitnodule_FD_89960 | JGI IMG/M metagenome (GOLD analysis project Ga0123342, IMG submission 89960) | Root nodule microbial communities of legume samples collected from Mexico - Turtle bean Mexico white nodule | ecosystem: Host-associated > Plants > Roots > Nodule | place: Mexico: Nepantla... | reverse complement strand
CTCTTTTGTTTTTATTTTTCTATCTAACATCCTTTTATTTTTTATTTCTCTATGTAGCATCATTTCAAAAATAAATAATAAATTATTATTATTTTGATAATTTTAATTTTAAATGCATTAAAAATAAATACTTTTAATGTTTAAAATAGTAAAAAATATAATTAATAAATAAAGAAATTATTTTTTACAAGATAAAAATAAATAAGTAATAAATTAAAAATGTTTAGTTTAAACTTTATCATGTTATGATCAACATATATAAATAAGTATATTAAAAATGTTTAGTTTAAAAATAAATGATCATCTATCATTTAGAAAAATATTAAAAATTTAGAAAATATTAAATGAATGATCATCTTTTATTTATATATTAAAAACTTTTAATATATAAAAAAATATTAAAAATGTTTAATTTAAAAATGGAAGATGATAATTCATTTAATATTTTCTTCAATGGTACATTAAATAGTTTGTGCGAAATGAAACATAACTAATGACGAGAAGTGCACAATCCAGTAATATTGGGACAAGTTCTTTTTGTGTATCCTGGTTTTTGATAATATGAAATTTTTTTTGTTCGATCATGTTGTTCTCCTATGTCCATATCAGTCCTTATTCGACTTGACTTAGTCTTCCCCTTTGAGGTTATTTTCATGTTGGGACTTTGGTATATTATTTGACCAGTGTATGCAGGCCAATACTCTTCATTTATGAGTTCCATCAAATAGTCTTTCGTAACATGAAAGACCTGTTGCAATGTTGTTATTTTTATTTTCTATATTTATTTATTTTTACATTTTTTTATTCTCATTTTTCAGCATTAAATGTAACATTTGCATTAGTTTTTTTTTAGGATTTTGCATTTAGGGTAGACACTTCAATATTATTTGTGTGTCCACTATTAATTAATACTAATTGACTTTGGTCTTTTTATAATTATGTCTTGTATTTTTTACTTGAAATTAACATGATTGCATAATCAATAATAATAAAAATAGATACTAATTTATGTTTATAGATTCAACTTTTATGTTATTGTAGGGTTTAATTTTTTATTTTCTTCATTCTTAAAAAAAATAGTTTTAAACTAAACATTTTAAATTTATTACTTTTTTATTTTGTAAAAACTCATTTCTTTATTCATTAATTATATTTCTAACTATTTTAAACATTAAAAATATTTATCTTTTAATGCATTCAAAATTAAAATTATCAATTTTTTTAATTTATTATTATTTTATTTATTTTTGAAATTGTGCTAGATAGAAAAATAAAAAATAAAAGGGTGTTAGGGAAATAAAAACAAAAGAGTGTTAAATAGGGAAATAAAAACAAAACAGTGCTAGGTAGAGAAATAAAAATGTAAATAGTGCTAGGGAATTTACCCACGTGTGTATATATTAAAATTAAAGACTCTATAAAAATTGAAATAATCTTTATACTTTTTTTTCACGCGGTTGCTTATTTTTTAAACCACTTTCCTTGAAAAAACAGCTTGTCATTTAAATACATATTTATTGTAATTTCAAACAATTTTCTATTGAGTCTATAATATAAGAATTCACTACAATTACTTATACATATTTTAGAAATTTAATTTTTTGAATGGATATATATAACTTTGGTATATGTAAAATTTTGTATAACTAATGCAAATTCATTAATTTTAAAATTAAATATTATCAATAGTTTACTTATGGGGACTCTAAAATCATGCTATTTTGGAAGCAAGTTGACTTGCCTCAAAAGTTAATTCTTTCACCTAACATGATTGTGATAGAAGAAGGAAAAGAAAGTGGAGTTAACAAAATAATATCAAAAGACAAAATTTATTTCAAAAGAATAATTAACCAATTAAGAAATAAATTGGGATCTGTAACATAGAAACAAAACATTGAATGTAAAAAAATTACACAATTTTATAAAAAAAATATTATATTCATTATTTTTCATTCTTGCTTAATTTTCCTAAAGTGGGTTAGTTACTGTTGAAGTTGGTCTAAACTTCAGCGTCACGATCGAAGGCACTAACGAAGTCACGCGCTTCAAGCTCATCACACGCTCTCACTTATAACACCTTATCAGAGAGAAACTTCCCTTCACAAAACCACGCGCTTTCTCTCTCTTCACTCCAATTTTTTTTTAAATATATAAATATCTTCAATTTTATCTTCCCAAATTACTCTACCAACGTTCCAAAAATTCAAATCGCTTCAGTTCTCTCTGCGCTTCTCAATGTCGCAACTGAACGGCGCCTACTACGGCCCCTCGATTCCGCCGGCGCCGAAATCCTACCGCCGCCCGTCCCGCGGCGGAGGCGGGTGCCTGAGCTGCTGCTGCGGGTGCATCTTCAACTGCATCATCAGCCTCATCTGCAAGATCCTCACCACCGTGCTCATCATCGCCGCCGTACTCGCGTTTCTCTTCTGGCTCGTCGTGCGCCCCAACATCCTCAAATTCCACGTCAGCGACGCCTCACTCACGCGCTTCGCGTTCTCCAATGACACGCTCCACTACAACCTCGCCCTGAACGTCTCCATCCGCAACCCCAACCGCAGAGTCGGCGTCTACTACGACCAAATCGAAGCGCTCGCTCTGTACGAGGATGTGCGATTCGCCTCGCAGACCCTGGGGCCTTTCTTCCAGCACACCAAAAACACCACATTCATCAGCCCCCTCTTCGAGGGCCAGCGCGTGACGCCACTCACCGCCGACCAGACCTCCCAGTTCGACAAGGAGAACAGCGCCAGAGTTTTCTCCATCGACGTGAAGCTCTTCATGACGGTTCGGTTCAAATTCCTCCTCTTCAAAAGCCACACTGTGAGACCCAAGATTCGGTGTGAGATGAACGTGCCGCTGAAATCGCGTAACGCAACAACCTCCCCGGACGCTGCGTTTAAGGCGACGGAATGCGTTTGGGATTACAAACGGTGGTGGATCCGTTGAATTTCATTTTATTCCGTTCGATTTTTCTTGCTTCTTCATCTTGGTTTTCGGTGATGTATATTTTCTTGATCACATTTATTCCCAAATTGAATCCTACCAGATCCATTTCTTATCAATTTCTTTTATATTCTTCATAAACGCCTCAATTTCACACTATAAATTTTTAGGCTTATTATTTTAGTCTTCAAAATAGGATAAATCTTTGTTTTACAAATCTTAAGAATGAGAAATTTTCCTTACGGTATCATAGTATATTTTGGCACTTCTCAGATTTTTTTTCCCCGAAATTCTCATATCGATAGTGTTTACTATTCACAGCGTTTATTTTAGAGAAAAGATATTTTCACATCCTACCTTTTCTCTTACTTTCCTTTTACAACCCTAAATAAGAATAATAAGATATTAAATTAAATTACAAAATCTAAATTTAATAATAAATTATAAGATAGTAGTATAAATTTATTTTTTTATAAAAAAGGTGTTATTTGTCATTTTTACTGTTTAGGTAAGGAAATCATATAATTTCATATAATAAATATTAATTATATATGTTGTTTCCGTAAATACTTATAACAATGTATTAATATGATATTATGTTATTTATAGTTTTTCTTTGTGTATGAACAAATATCTCTGTTATAAATAATAAAAATATTAATATTGTTGAATTTTGTGATACGCATCAATATTCTACTCATTATTTTGTTATATGCTTACTCAATATTTTATTCATTATTTTTGTGATATGTTTACTATTTTTTTTTTCATTTTCATATCGAACTTGATAGATAATTTCTCATCTTATTTTTTATTTTGTGAAGGAGGATGTATGGTATGGATCAATCACAACCTTATTTGTTAAAACAAATATTACATTGTAAATAATATGTAGTAAATAAAAAAAACATAAAAGTATTAAATTATAAATAATATATAAGTGATTATTTGCATTGTAAAAAAATTTAAATGTTTTTCCATAATATTCATCAGGTGTGATATTGACATCGTCAATTTAATCATCGACATTCAATGTTGACAATATATTAAGAAAAAAAAAATATATTAATATTAAGTCATTCTCATAAATATATTGTATGGTTTTTTCTTAAAAAAACTACTAATATTTTTTTTTTTTAGTGTGATAAATGACATAAAACAATTGCTTACTCGTATCCATTAAAGAATGTAAATCAATAATAAATAAAAAAAACAAAAATCATTGTTTATTGCGAAAAAAAATTATGAAGAACCATAAGTAAAACGTACAAACTTACGAGGGATAAAATGTTTCCTAGTAAAAAAAAAACTTTAAATTAAAGGGAAAATCTAACTACTCCAAACTTCAATCATAAAAACCATGAAATAATAACAAAAAGTATGTTTCATCCAACATAATGAAATAAAGGGAATCACTAATTGAAAACAAATCATGGAAGCAAAATGTAACATATATAATTTAGCCAACAAGAAGAAAAAACAAAAAAAACATAATATAGAAATTCAATTAACATGTAAGGAATTGAAAATTCGAAGAACATGCTACTTTAGAAGAAGGATAAATTTTACGACTACTCACCACTTGAATCTAACAATTAAAGATAATAACTTAAAAAAAAATATCAAATTTTCAAAGAAAAAAAAATGCTCTCACAAATGATAAAAAAAACTATATTTCAGTAAAATTGATCAAATAATAATACATTGTTTCTAGTTTTAGTTTATTTATAGCCTAGTTTGGGAAGGGTGTAAGTAAAAGCATATATTAACTGTAATTAAGTTCAATCAACTAATTAAATTTAACTAAACAAGCATATATCCAAATTTTTTTTCAACAGAAGAAGTTTTAAGAAATTTCAAACAAGTCATTGTTTTATATTTTGTTTACTCTTTCTCTTTATTGTTATCTATTTTTAATATCGCTGCTGTCTCTTCATTGTTCCAACAAATTATTTTTTTTATAAATAAGCAATATTTGCTAATGAAGCTAAGTACAATTTTTTTTAAACAATTTTCAATATCAATTAAGTATTTCTCTAATGGAAAGTTACTTCAAGCAACTACTACTTTATTGAAACACATGAATAATCATCTTCTATAAACACTTAAACACTTGAATAGCCATCTTCTATAAACACTTAATTTGTAAGATTCTTTAATTCAACTTACTTATTTTCTTTTTAATATTTTGAAGGATCATAGAGCTTGATAACTATTAAGATATAATATGTTTTGTCCCAACCCATAGTTAGCACATAATCCGAATATATGTATAAAAAAAAATAGTTGAAAAAGTGTCAAAATAATAATATAGCATACAATAATCAAAATGAGAAATGACTACGGCGTCAACTACTTTTTTTAGTGATTTGTTTCGTCTTATCGTAACCCCAATCAAGCAATCGAATATGCAAAATTTATTTTAGTTTTTATATATTTGTTTGTTCCTCTCTTTTTATTTTCTAGTATATATTATTCTTGTTTACTTTGATGTTGTGAATAATTATATTGTTGAATAATTATAATAGTGTTTATAAAAAATGAGATGAGTGTCTTGTTTACTTTGATGTTGTGAATAATTATATTGTTGAATAATTATAATAGTGTTTATAAAAAATAGATGAGTGTAAGATGCATATTTTAACTATTTTTACGCATTTCTAAAATTCAACATGAAAAAAATGTTCCTAGATTTGTGGTTGAATTTTTTTTTATCAGCAATAACAAATATATAAATGTGAACCACTTTAGGGGTGGATCAACCCTTATACAATAAATACATAATCCAACGTCTAAGAGTACCCTCCAAATCAAATAGGCAAAAACATAGTCCACTATAAGAACCTAAAAACCTAAAAACCTAAAAAAATCAAATAAGCAAACGCATACATTCCAAAGGTTCTAAACACCAACTGGAAAAGGAAACCGAAGTAGTGCGAGATTTTGCAGAAATCCAAGACCAAACCTTTGCTTGCATCAGGGTACAAACTTCAGACGCGTCAGTCACACCCATGTTGAAAATAATAGAATTTTTGTGATTTCATATTTTCCCCACGACCCCAACAAGTTGTGAACATAAACGAAGTATCTTTGTCCATACGATATTATTATTATTATTATTATTATTATTATTATTATTATTATTATTATTATTATTATTATATAAAATGAAATGAAAGGGTAAAAAAAGGTTAGGGGAAGAGAAGAAATTCAATTGAATGCGCTAAGAAGAAGATAAAGAGCTACAATATATAGGTGTTGATCCCTTAAAACTGCAATAAAAAAGACAGAGACACCTTACCATATGATGAGACTTTTGTTGCAATATGAAACACTTGTCAAATTTGTGAGAGACAAAAATAATAGAAGAATCAATTGAAATGAAAGTGAGAAAGGAAATGGAAATGAAAATGGAGAAGAAACCTAACTTTGAAACATATAAAGTTTTGTCTGAACCTACGTGATGTTGATGAGAGATGCAATGAGAGTGAAAGAGGTTATACGTTAAGTGGGGGAAGGTAGGAGTCTCTTTAGAAAAATTTGGAAAGTGAAGGTTCTTCCATCAACACAATTAATAGCATGACGAGATATACTTTGGAGTGTGTCAACAAAATACAACTTTTATAGAAAGGGAATAGAGTATCACACTGTGTCATGTGATGTGTGGAGAGGGAGAGAAAATTATTTCTCAAAATTTTTCAGATAGTTTGAAATACATGTAAAATTATTCAGATAGTTTGGAATACATGTTATAAGTGGTTGAATGAGCTAACAATCCAACATCATGATTTAAAGTTTCATTTTCAACCGTTTAAGTCTATTAGGATATCAAAACATGTTAACTCAGTGTGGGGTTGTGTGGATTGTTGTTTTAAGTTAAACTTGGAGATAAATGAATAATGTAATGTTTAAGAATGTCACATTATATCTTATGGAAATCTTGATTCTTGTTCAATTAAAGACATGATTTTGGATAACTGGTAAAGAAAGATTAATTGACTTTAATTATTTCAAATGTTGCATTGACCCATGTTCTAAACAATAGTATTGGCGATCTCTCAAATCTAGAACATGTAGTTGAGCTCGGTTAAACTTTGAAGAGAGTCCACCTGCAGAAGATACTCTGACGCTCAAGTCAGTAAGAACATAAAATATAATGAGTATAATGTAAAATATGAGTTGAAAGTACCCATTTAATGTTGTGTATTAGATAATCTTTTGTGTAGTGTGAAATCTTGTATATATAGATTGAGTTGTAACCTCTCAATCTTTAGTCATGATTCTGTCTTAAAGTGAATGATTAAGACTAATTGATTGAGATTCCTTAACTTGTGTTCACTCATAACGTTAGATACACAAATCAATAAACGACTCATAAATGACCAAATATCAGATCAGACCCATGACCTTACAACTTTTTTAAGCTGTGTGATTACAATAACATGTTTAGTCTCAGTTGTATGTAAACTCTAATTTGATGCTTAGTTACAAGGGTTAGATTCGTGCTTGTTGTTTGTGAAATGCAGGTAAGCTTGATGTTTTAGTTTTCCTACATAAAATATGGGTTAGCTTTCATACATAAAAATATGAATATGTAGGTAAAATGATACAAATGTTAGTTTTAGTTTTTAAATAAAAGGGAGAGTACAGATGAAAATGCATTCTGAAATTGGTATTTTATAATACATTTTTATTTGAATTTTCAGAAACTTTTTTTTTTATTTCAGATTTTTTTGTCAAAATTTTCAGATTTTGTTTTCTAATTCTATTTTAGAATTTTATTTCTAAAAAAATCTATTCCAATTTTTTTAAATGTATTTCTTAATTCTGGATTTAAAATTGTGGAATGAAAAACAATTTTACAAAATCGAAAATTGATTAGTTGATGGTAAAAATAATCGGCAACAGGGCCTAAATATAAAAGGGAGAGTGTAAGATATAATTACCCAGTACAAATAAATGTTTCCGAGTCCAAAAAAATGAGTAAGGGGCCCACTAATATAAGAAACCGATTCTTTTAATGAAATAAAAGAAAACGTTTGTAAGTAAAAACAAAAACAAAAACCAAAAGAAGAAAAGGAAAAGCGTACAATGATGCTTTTAAGAAAGTGCAATGAAGTGAAGAGAGAGAAAGAGAAAGCAAGAACCTCACTCTTTAACTCAAAACTGAAGGATATTTAAATATTAAAGAAATGTTGCCATTTTTAATTTCTAACAAAAACATTAAAAACTTTATTCTAATTTTATTTTTTTTAAACCTTATTACACGAAAATACTAAATAACTTTTAATAACAAAATTAAGAGAAAGTTCAAAGTCAACCATAAAAAGAGTAGTTGTTTTTCATTAATTTGTCTGAAGAAATACTGAATTAACATCATTAATAAGAATAGTTACCAGTATTAATAAATGAGATTTTAAATATATATTTCTTTATTTAGTTTAAGGTAAAGAAATCATATTAAGCAACTTTAAGAACTTTTAAGAAAAAACTACGTTAATTTTATTATTAACTTTATTTTTTAAAATAAGAACATATACACAAGATTTCTTTCACTAGAACAATTGTAATCCTTTCATGATATCCTCCTACTTCTTTTATTATTTTGAAGTACATAAACACTAAACATTTATTATTTATTTTGAAGGCATTGAATACATTATTTTTCATTTAATATAATTTCATAGAGCATTAATCATGACACTAACTTATTATAGCTAAAAGAACGTAAAAAAAAATGAAGTACATAAACGGCTAAGGTAGCATTTAATTTACAAAGAAATTAATTTAGTTGTAAGTTTGAAGATGTAGGGTTTTTTCCTTGCTATGGTAATAGTCCCCTACGAATTTTGTATAGAAACAATGAATGCTATTAAAATGAGTGACCCCCAAATTCAAGCACACTTCACTAGTAGTAGTATAGTAGCAGTAATAAGCACTTTTCCTATTTTACACAAACTTTCCCTTTCTTCTCCAATGTGGGATTCATCATTCAATAAGTCTAATCTAAATCTTAATCTTAATCTTAATCTAAATCTTAATCTAAATTTAACGCAATCTAAGCATTCTAAATTACAATGTTAATACCTTTTCATAGGTGGTGGTGTTTAACCATAACAAGCGAGAGTGTGTCAGAGTCTGAAACGACTCATCCATTGCCGTCGTTTTCATCTTTACGACACTCCTCGTGACTGGGCGAAGCGTTGGGTGTGTAGTACGGAGGTGAAGCACACGGCGTCGAAAACGGCGTCGTTTCGTTCAACAACTCTTCAACCGCGATGGCGACGGCGACCTCGTCCACCGCCACGCGCTCACTCACCCACCTTTTTTTGTTACACTCCACGGACGAACCGTTACCGTTATCGGACTCGACCTCTTCTCTGTCTTCCTCCTTGATGGTGAAGAGCACCCTGGAGGGACCGTTAAGACAGTGCCACTTCATCACGTGCTGTTCCAGCTCCAGGTCCACGTCATCCTCGCTCGGAGAAGACGAGGTAGAACAGTGGTGCGAAGGCTCCTGCGGCTCCACGCGCACGCGTGGACGGAGCCTCTCACGCCGTTGCCACAGCACGTAGACGATCTCCGCGGCCAGGGCCACCAGAGTAACGGCCGTTACCGCCATTATCGCTGTTCCGAGCTTGCTGAGACCCATCATGGTGAGAGAGAAAAAAAGCAGGAGAAGGTGGTTTTTTGCGGTGGGTGGTTGCTCTGATTGGTTGCAAAAGCCAAAAGGGTGTAATTGGAAATGAAGGTTTTAGGCGAAAAACTGATAGAAAAAAGAAAAAGAAAAGAGAAAGCAAAGTTAGATAGATAGATAGATGGTCTCTGTGTTGAGTTTGCAGGTTAGGTTTAAAGGTGGCAGATGGATAGTTGGACAGAAAACGATGTGTTTTCCTAGGAAATCTGCTCTTAATTATTGTACTCTCACTTTTATTCTTTTTTTATAAAAAAATAAATTTAATGTACTTAAAAAAATATATTGATTTGTTTTTAACAAATTCTTATATTTAAAACTTTTAATAGAAAAATAATATAAATATTAGGTTGACCCTTAAATTCATATGTCGTTGCAATTTAGGTTTTTTGAATGATGAATTTAGCATACTTTTATGATTTTTTTATGATACTCTCTCATGGTTAACATTTATTAAAAATAAAAAGTTATGCATTGCATATAATGTACGTTTTTATGATTCTATACATCTGAAAATTTTCAATAAAAAAAATTAAAAAAATTACAGTATTACTAGCTCTTATGCGGATGATAAATAAGTGTTCTCATTAATATATTTCTCAATATATGAAAGATGATGTAAAAGAAAAGTAACAGTTAGTAATGCAAATAAGTCTAAGTTGCTTACGTAAAACACCCGTGGAAGTAATGATAATACATCAAAACTATTCAAGTGCGTATTCACATTAAATCTTTTTATTTGAGTTATAAATAATTGTATGAAAGACTAAGATTAGGATAAATCATGAATGTGAACTTTTAATTTGTCAAAAATAAATATTTGCATGAAAAATATTTTGAAAAAAAACTCCTCCTAAGATTTATTTAATGCTTTCAAATATTTGAAATTTTTCTAAAAAAGTTGGCAATCTCACACCTAGAAAATTCAATATAGTTAAGAATGTGTCTATTTTTAATTTACGTGTAATATGTCATTCTTTATACTATATTCTCTGATAAATATATATATATTAAAAGTATTTTCTATCCATTTTGTATTGGGTTTTGATCTAATTCGACAATAAAAACTAATCATTTATAACTTTTTGATGTGTGAATATCGACAAACGATCTATTGTTACGCAACATCCAATTAGGTCTATGATATTACAGTCTCATTCACTCAAACATAAACCAATAAAAAATTAAATGAAGCTATAGTAATATATTCTTTAATCAAAATTAAGATTTGATTTTAGTAAGTTAGTATTTTGTTGAGAAGAAAGGGATATAATATTTTGTGTTTTGTGTGAAAGTGATAAAAAAAACTGAAGTTGGTGATGATGATAATGACCCATAACAGCATCTCAAAGTTCTGCTTTTGGAACATGCCCACTGTTGAATCCTGCTCACAAATTATTCTATGCCTACACATGTTTGAGAAACTTACATCTCAAAGTTCACTATTTTTCATAACTATGCTTTCTCTTTAATCATCAACTCTTCCACACTTATACAATACTTCTACAATTTTAAATTCATGTCTCAATAAATATTTTTTATAAAAATAATATATGAGAAGATATAGTTCCAGAAGTACATCCAATATATTATAAATTAAATAACTAAGAATGAATAAATTTATATTAAGGTTTTACGTGTAACAAAATTAACTTTAGGATTTCTCGCATTTTTTTTACAGAAATGTATGTGCGGAGAAAAATGTTATGAAAGGATATATAAATGAATAATATATAGAATATATAAATATCACCTTCTAAAATGTTAAATCCAACCACATAACATAACAAGAATATTTTAAAAAAAAATGTTGAAAGGAGAAGGATACTCAAAAAAGGCAATTGAATGAATTTTGAACCTGGTACTCAATCAATTTTAGAAATTTCAATTGCTCTTCATTTTTGGAATTAGAAATCTGGAATTAAAAAATATATTCTAGAAAAGAAATTCAAAAATCAAAAGTTTGAAAAAATGTTGTGAAAATCTAAATTCAAAAATATATTCCAAAAATTCAAATCCAAACAAATCTGAAACAATATTTTGAAAATCTAAATCCAGATAGTATTTCAGAAATAATAAAAATACATTTTTCGCCACCTTCCACTCCTATTTAAAAATTAAAAAAAAGATTTTTTGTCATTTTAAGTAAAGGATTGAATACAAGAATCAATTCTCCTAAAAAAAGCCCATATGTTGAAGAAGCCCAATTTCTGGTTGTTTTTCATTTTGGGCCAGGGACCGTATTTAGTGGAAGAAGGATTGGATTGGGTTTCATCAAGTGTGAATATTATTACGTTATTAGAAAAAAAAGTTATCGATTGATTATATATGAAAAAACAAGGTCAAATGATTTTTCTTTCTTCAAGTCGTTTTTCAAAATATAGTGGATTAAGTTCACTTTGATCTTTACTATATTAAATCTTTCACTATGTATTTTGATATTACTTTTTAATATATATATATATATATATATATATTTATTTATTTTTCTAAAAAAAGATATATTTTTAAAATGTTCGCATGGTTGATTTTTTTATTTGTACAGATTATTGTTAAAGTATTTATTATAGAAATTAATAATCTTATCACATATATGATAATCTATGACTACATAATAATATAAAAACTACTCTATTAATATATTATAATGAGATTCTTATTTTTTATACAAAAATATGGGTTTAAGTGAGAATGTGTGATGAAATTTGGACAGAAATAAGTTTAGTTAATTAAATTTCTCATTAATTTTTAAATACTCATGTGTGAGAGGATATATAAATTAAATCTAAAATAATTTTTCAACAATCTTAAACCCCTTGCGCCAGAATATAGTTGTTTACGGTGGCAGAGACATTTTTTAGAATGAACGAGGCATAGAAAACAAACGCAATAAAACAAAACTAACCTCAAAATCGGAGCGAAAAATCAATTTGCACTCGTATTCCAATTCGAACTCCCAATCGAAATAAATCGCAATCGTTATCGAAATCTCACAACAACTTCAAATTCCCTCAAAATCATTTTACATTTGGGAATAGACGTTTTCCAATTTTCTATGTAAAAGTCGTTTAGGGTTTAGGGCTTATAAAGATGAGGGGTGTTGTTAGAATTTTTTTTGTGTTGTTTGTGTGGAAAGGAGGAAGAGTCCTATCGTCACTTGTTTTTCAACTGTATTTTTGCTTGGCAGGTTTGGTGTTTCTGTTTCAAGTGGTTGTGAGTGTCATTCATGTCTCATAATGATCCTAAGTCAAACTTTGCCCAATTTAGAATGAATACGTCCTCCGATTTGATTAATGTTGTGTGGAATACAATTTGAGTGGGGGTGTGGGGGAAATATGAAATCATAGAAATTCTATTATTTTCAACAGGGGTATGACTGACGCGTCTGGAGTTTGTACCAAAGGTTTGGTCTTGGATTTCTGCAAAATCTCGTACTACTTCGGTTTCCTTTTCCAGTTGGTGTTTGGAACCTTTGGAATGTATGCATTTGGTTATTTGATGTTTTTTAGGTTTTTAGGTTCTTAGAGTGGACTATATTTTTGCCTGTTTAGTTTGGAGGATACTGTTAGACGTTAGATTATGTATTTATTGTATAAGGGTTGATCCACACATAAAGTGGTTCACATTTATATATTTGTTATTTCCGATAAAAAAAAAACTTTCGTTGTCATTCCATTTTCGCATTTCATACTTATGATTGAATTACAATATAACCTAGAATACTGTTTAGCTAGAATCATTTCATTATTCCATTTATTAATCCAAAATTGACTATTATCTCATCGTCCTACTTTCCTTTTGATATTGTTTTCAAACCAATTTTTCTTAGAGCCCGAATCACATACTTTCTTCGTGTTCTTCCACTATACCAATTTACTCCGTTATTTTGACAATAATATTTTCCTCTCATAACAATTAAGGTTTGTGAATTTGAACCTAGTGCATGGCATAAGAGCATAATTATATATATATTCCGTTCAAAGTTAAGTTTGTTATTAAGTATTTAAGTTAGAGAATTGTTATGACACAAGACACGCATATATGCGCTAGCTTTGGGACAGTGACCTAACAACACACATCAAAAGCAGAATTATTCGTCTGTTTTGAGATCTATTCCTCAGACACATACACAAACATTCTTGATTTAAGAATCGCGTGTGCTACTTCCACCATCACATGCATTCTCTTTTGACCAACTCTTTCTACATCTATAGAGACCACTTGCACATATATGCATGCATGCATGAATGGTGGAAACTAACAGCTAGATAATGGTGGTACCTCCATGATCATCATCGCTGACACCATTCACCAAGTCTGCAATAGCAGCACATGAAAGTGCCTTGGATCCCTCAATCTCATCACTTTCAAATCATAACTTATTCCAAAGAGGACAAAGGCGCAGAATATGTGCGTTACTACGAAAATCTACACATCCATATATAGATTTTTGTAAGGGAATTTTGGATCCAAGACTTTCCCTTACTTTCATGCATGAAGTCATGCACCCACAGAGACAAAAAGGAAGAGAGAAAAATTAATAAGTAAAGAGAGAACGGTATAATGAATTGCTTTGGATAGTGACCTTAGGCAAAAGAACCAAATGTTTCCCCCCTTTCTTAAAGTCTGCGAAAGGCTACAATGTGTGTGGAAACTTTGTCTCAATCCTAAATCCTTGTCTTTTGTAGATGCCAATACCCTTTTGTTCTTTTGGTGGGACTTAAGCAACAGTGTCTTTAGAGGGGCCTCTTCCTCTCTTCCCTTTTGTTCAAAACCGAGAAGACATGGTATACGATGCCCTCTGTTCTTCGTTTCACGTGCTATCATTTTTTCTCTCCAATCAAATCATAGTAATTACTATATAGTCTTATACCTTAATTACTGTTACAGATATACTGAACACAAAAATTTTACCAGTTCTTGAATTTGTTAGATGGATATCATGTAATAGTGTTTCTAGATTTGTGTCTGAATCGTGTGTTACAAGTAAAAAGCAACATGCTAAGTTTTCTAATTTCTAGGTTATGAGATGTTTACGTAAGAGTCACCCTTCCTAAAAGGCATCTATCTATATTAATATTACAGTCGATAGATCAAGGGACGTTTTGCTCTACTTTTTCATAACACAGGAATAAAGTTCACCCTATCTTAATTTATTCAAAGAATGAAAATTGGATAACTAATCCAATTTTTGAATCAGACATTAATTAATGATCACAGAACTTGAAACTTTGTACCAATATAATACAGATGTTGATTAATTTTATTCTCTCTCTCTCTGGATCTTGTTAAGTATGAATTCACTCATTACCAAGGATTAAGAATTCGGGAAACATATGCAGACATTTTGAATGATCATAACAAGCAAGCTGCTCTAAACATGATTTTCTTCCAACTCTCCATGAAGATACTTGTAGAAAAAACTAACATGATGTAAAGTATGTAGTCGCTTTTCGAAGTTGTTATTGTTGTTGTTAATTATATTATGATTATTAGTATCTTTTGCACATTGTGGTATGATTCACTTATGATATTACTTTGACTTCAGTGTATTAATAATCTGTAGGTATCAGTGATAATTGATGTGTTATCAGGAAAATTTAGTATTCTGATTATACTACCAATAAAACTTTGGTCATAAAAAAACATTATTGGAAGGTGTTTGGTAATTAGAGTAACAACGTTAGAGCATGGTCAAATCCAATCAATCTTAATCACCTGCTGCCACTTTATAAAGTTATATGTATACGTGAGAAAGATAAAAAAGAATATTTAAGGGAACTTTATGAGAAACAAGTGGGAGGAGGAGGAGATGGAGAATTTGAAGATGCAGGCACCATTATTTGAAGAAGGAAAGGAAGATACAATAAGAGTAGTTTCCAAAAAGTGGTTTAGGTATTTAAATTTGATGGTGGTTAGAAAGAAAGGTTTGGAAAGTAAAGTGAAGGGCAAGATGGGTCTTAAAGGTAGGGAAAGAAAAGAGAAAAAGAAGGGATAAGAATGGAGTCATTGGGTCCAACAAAGTTTGGAAGGTCCTTGCTTAACCTAATGAGTGTGTCTCTTAATCAAACTAGGTTTTTGGTTGAAGCTCATAGTTTCCTTCGTTTTTATTTTTGATTGTGTAAAAAAAATAAAAATAAACGTGACTTACTTAATGGGTGGTTCAATCCTTATACACACTATGAACTAAAACTTCTAATATAGAAGATTATTACACTAATTAATACCCCTTAAAGACAAAAAAAATCAAATTAACCTAAATCGATCAATAATTTTTAATCGAATACATACAAATTAAGAGTTTTATACCAACATCCGAGAAGAAGAAGTTATAGGGTCCTTGTGACGCAACCCCTTTTGTTACCATATCCTCCATTAAGACAATTTTGGGTTGTGTAGTTGTCCTCATGCGACAAGCAACTTGCTAGGGCTCCACCAACAAGGATGACAGCATCAATTTAGTGGAACCATTGGGATCCATTAACCCTTTTTAAACCCACCTCTGTTTGCATGAGGGATCATCAGAAACATGCCCTACAAAAACAAAGATTTATACTTTCCATGTCTCAAACCAGACCCACACAAACTAAAGATTTTCCTCTGATTTTCTTTTTTCATTCTTCTTTCTTTTAGGCTAAGCCAAACCTTCCACTGTACACATATGACAAATCTGAGATAAAGAGAAGAAAGACGTGACTTGACCAAAAAAGACTTCAATTAGTTTTATGATTATCAGATGTTCAAATGATTTTCTTCAAATAATTACCACATATTTCTCATCCCTTCCTTTTTCTATACCACTCAATATTTATCGTCAATAAATAAATAAATAGAGAAATGTGAATGAATAACGACCCACTTTTTGAAAAAAATGGGTCTCATATGTCTCAAGCCCAAATACCTTTTTCACTGCATCTCACGTGGATTTATGTGTCGTCTATGTCACGTCTCTTAATTTTGTATCACAAAGTTAAATCATAACTTCTATGAAAAATAATTAATATGTAATCAACTGTGAGTACCTAAGTTTGATTTATTGTGCTCTAACATTTTTTTATATTTTTCTTTTATCGACAATAAATAAAATAAATTAAAAAAAAGCATTTAAGAAATATTTCGTATTCAAAATATAGCCTAAAAGTCTCCAAACAACATTTAGAGGGAAAAAATACCAGTATAATATAACAATATAATAGGAACCTACAAACAAACAAATTTTCTTTTTATATTTTTCTTTATCATCACATACAGAAGCCTACTATTATAATAAACCGTTGAATTCGAATTTTATTGATAAAAAATATAATATAAATAGGAGATAAGCGAACCATGTTTTCTGACAAACATTATTCAGAATATAACAGGTAAATCCTCCATATAAATGACATAATATAAACAAAAATATAGTAAAACCTACTGTAAGTTTTTATCACTCAAAATTAATAACTAATAAAAGACAGTTACAACAATTTAAATAAGAATATATAGTTATTTTAAAACAAAAATCTATTATTAAACTAATTCACTACAATAAAATCATCATTTTCTATAAAAATAATAATTAGTAATATTATTTAAATTAGATACTATTTTATAAATTAAAAAAATTATTAGTATCTAAAGTAGTTTCTATTATTAATAAATAATTTTTAAATTGGTAATTTAATTACTAAAATTTTAACTACCAATTAATTAGATTTTAAGATTTAGGAAGACATCTCAGTCTCCTATAAATTTTACTGAGTTCATCGTCTTTACTTAATTAGAAGTCAAAATATTGACTTATTTTAAAAAAATATTAGTTGATCTTATGCTAAGATGGTTGGACATGACTCAAACATTTTGTTCATCACTTCTAAGATATTTAAAATAATCCTACAAAATTAAATATTAAGATAGCTATTTGGTTGCAACTAATTTAAAAATTATTGCATTAGTTACAAATTTGAGATAAGAATATCATTTTAAAAATCATAATTTTCAACAAGGAATCTCTTTTTTTTTTTAACAAATCTTTTCATTCATAAAAATACTCCAAAAATAACATATCAATAAAAATATTATCAATATTATCATGAGATTTTGAACCCACCCTTATATTTTTAATACAATTCTTAAACTTTGACCAATAAACAACAACTTCAAAATTATCAAAAATAATAATAACTCTCTTAACTTTCCACCACTACAAACAGGTAGCAACAACTCTTTTTTTCTAATATTGATTCCTATAGAATTAAAACATCCCTATTAATTTATTCTTTCATTTTTCACTTAAAAAATAATTGTAAACACTTTTAAAAGTAAAAATGACAAAAATATTCGCACACATAATGGATATGAATAAAATTCACTAAGCCAAAGCCTATTTGATGGGGCTTTTAAATATAATTCCATTACCCGATAATACATGTTTATCTTGATCATTATACTAAATTGGTGGAGTGGTGGAGGAGGATATTCTGACACATAAAATTATATAAATATTTTTATATTGAGGCAATTGTTCCTTTTAAATGGAAGTTTATATTAATAAAATGTTTTGAGAAGTTTATATTTTAGATTCATAAAAATTAAAATTCGTAACTTTGAGATTGTTGAAAAAGAAAATATATATATGAATTTAAAAATTTTCTAATATTGTTTTACTTAAAGTAGTTTACTAGATTTTATTACTTATGTTTTAAGAGGATAATGTTTATTTAAATTTATGTTATTGAGTTCAATTAATTTGTAGTAAAATCATGTATAATTTTCTTATTAAAATTACTGTAAGTAGTAATTTTTTAATAAATTTTAACCAATAATACAAGTAAATTAAAATGTATGTTGCTATCATATTTGTGGTGTAAATTAATTAGGTCCCTTCAATTAAGAGAATCCAGTTCAATTGATTGAGCATAATAAGTGAGTTATTATGATTTTTCTCATATGCATTCAATTCTTACAGATGAAAAAACTAACCACATATCTCAATCAATCATCAACACAAGAATTAAAGCCAACAAAAGTAGGTGTAATAATATAAAATGAAAAGTTGGTGACATGTAATTTAAAATGAATATTTGAATTTATTTAATGCATAATTTAAACTTAAAAATAAAGATTCAACTTCATATAGTTTTTTTAACTTTTCAAGTTTTCCCCTTTTAACTTTTGCATTTTCACTTATTTTACTATTATAAATTCTTGTAAAGATAATAATTAATAGACATAGGGATACTTTAATTCTTATCTAAGAAACTAAAAAATAGCATCAACTTCTTTAAAAATTAAACTTCAAAGCAAATTATCCAATATAAAGTTGCAAAACCATTATATCTATCTTCACATCTTAACTACAAAACACTCAATTGCACCATCTCAATCCAATCTTACCTTTGTTTTGCCACTCACATATACTACAAGAAAAATCATCAAATAGAAACCAATTTTTAAAGACAAAAAATAATTAATTACTATAGTGACTAAATTAGAGATCATTGTAGAGACAAAAAAATTTGGTTTCTAAATTAGTTTTTATTATAGTTAAGTAGTTTCTAAATTGATGTCTAATTAACAGCCAAAGTTTTTGTTATCAATTATTTAGATTCTAAATTTGGTAGCAAAAACTTTGGTTGCTAATTAAACATCAATTTAGAAGTCATTTAACAATAATAAAAGTTAATTTAGAAACCAAATTTTTTTAGTCTCTAAAAATAATTTCTAATTTAGTCACTATAACAACTAATTATTTTTTTCTTTAAAAATTAATTTATATTTCATGATTTTTTTGAAATGTATAATTTTTTAATTTTAATAAATTTCATACGAATAAATAATTCAAAACACCAATCAAAATAAAAAAAAACATAATAATAATAATAATAATAATAGCTTCGCAGTTAGCATCACCCAGACTAAATTAATTTGCTTTAAAGAATTAATCACGTACGTACATTAGTATGTCGGTGGATCTGAAATAGCTGAACGCAAATTCGAATTTCGTATATTTTGTTGTTCACTACAGTAACATACATAAAAAGTAACAAAAAAACACATTAAAAAGTAAAAGTTGATATAGAGAAGCAAAGAATTGGCCCTATATAAGATCTAAAGCATGTACGTGTATTCAAAAGTCTTGCCTAATTACTGTTTATGATAAAGATAACAAAACAAAAAAAAAAACAAAAATTATGCCCTAAGGAAACTCAAATCACAATTGTGTTCTCTAAAAAGGTATAAACCAAAAAGGAGGAAACTTCTTCACATCTATCACTACAAACAATAATTATCATTTACTATACAAAGTATGTGTTTTAAGATTGTTTTCATTAATATTTTTTGGACAAAAAATAACTTATTAGTATCTTATCTCATTTATTGATAAGATAACAAATTATTTGCTAGTATAATACATCATTATTACTATTTTTTATCAGAAAAAAAAAAATTGAATAAAAAAATATTTAAAAAATACTTCAACTCTTAAAAAAAACTATTTAGTATAGCCACCTATCTTACATATCAAAAAGAGTATTCCTTCGGATACTCTAATTGAGTTTTGAATCCAGTGGATTGTATGAGGATGATTGTTTAATGTTCCTTAGATAATTAGGTAGGTGTTTCGTGGTAGGAGTATGGTAAGGTGTTTTGCTCTTTATGTATAAGAGTTGAATCACTCCGGAAGTGATTCCCATTTATTTATTTTTTATTGCCGATAAAAAAAATCAGTTACAAAGAACAAGAAAAAGAGTATATATGTATTTGAATAAATGCATCTACATATTTGATTATTTTATTAAGAAAGTTTGACTATATTCGATTTATTTTTATTCTTTTTGAACTATCAATTTGTGTACGTTCTTTTAGACTTTGTTACCATAATTATTAAGTTTTGATATTCGATAATGTACATGATATGTGATTATGATATAGTTATATTCTTGTTACAAGTTGAGAAAGGAAGAATTGAAAACCACTAGATAAAAGAATGAAATGATCCCAAAATGTGTTCCATGGTTGTCTCCTAGTGGGCAGATAGAAATTAGCAAAATTAGGCATATTTTTGGCAACCTTTTTCCACTATTATTTCCTTGCCACTAAGCTATCTTAGCACCTTTGGTTTCATTATGATGTTAATTATTAATAGATCTAGGCCTAGAAAAAGTGAAGAAAGCTTAGTAACCATCCAAATTGTCCTAAAAGGTGCATGTATATATCAAAATAAGCAATGTAAGGAAGGGTTGAAGAAAAAGAGAAAGCTTTGTTGTAAAAGGGGGAAGCACTTTCCACATTTATTCCCTCACTTTTATTTTTAATTTTGTATACTCAAGTATATAACAACCAGGTGCCAACTTTATCTTCCTGCTTTTCAGGAAAAATGGATTCCATTTCATCCCACCCTTCTATTTAATATATAACAATAACAAAGCTATGTAACAAAAGTATATCCACCCACCCATCACCAACACAAAATGGTTAACTACCTATTTTTCAGTTCTATGGAACATGTATGATAGATAGGTGGGTTCATGTTTTGTGTATCACAACCAGCCAATCAGCCACTTTCATGTTTTTTTCCTTTATATGTTATTTCAATATCACTGATGTGTGTAATGTATTTCGGATCGATCTCTAAATAGTTTGATGTTAAAAAGTTTGATTTGAGATTCTTTGTATAAGGGTTGAAGTGTCTCATTTTATTTTATTTTATTTATTTATTCTGATAAAAAAATATCTCAAAACAAAATAGAATAACATTTGGAGTGAGTTGTGGATATCCATTGTTTGAAACTTGTGGGGGTAAAGAAATAGAGTGATAATTAAGAATGAAAATGTGAATGCATAAGAAGCATTTCACATGATCTAGCTAAAAGTTTAGATCTCGATGAAACATGTTGGTATATTTTGTAATTGTATCATGACGAAGATGTGAATAGAATTTATCTTAAGTAAATCATATTGTATGTGAATTCATTTAATTTGTATGGAGAGTGTGTACATGTATTTTTTTTTAGAAAGATTGAAGTATTTCAATTTCTTCATTTAATTAAAAATTATTTGATGATAAAAAAAAATATAGCCATTTCTAACATTTAATCTAATGGATTCATAAGAAATTCAAATGGAGAGGTAGAATCAGATTTTTTATATTGAAGGAATCAGTTTTAACTTTTTTTAATATATTTCAAAATAAAAATAATAATAAGAATAAAGGTCAACATTTTTTTTACAGTTGATCAGTTTAAATTATGGTAATTTTTAAGTTGTAGATCATAATGATATTATAACTATTCTTATGAGTTATTTTCTATGTTTAAATGCACCTTAAATTTACTTTAAATTTTAAAGGATATATAACTTTTCTTTTATAAAAAAAAGAGTGAAAGCATATTAACAGTAACATCTTAAATATTCTCTAACCTAGTTCTATTTCGAGTAATTCATCTGAACAATGATCTTCCACTTATTTATTTTTCTATTTTTGTGCAAACATTGAAATAAGAGAGAATAGTCAACTTCTATTATTTCCCTCTCTTTTTTTCTCCTCTTTCTTGCAAAATTTCATTTTCTTTTCCTTTACTTGAACATGATTATTATATATATTTAGTCCTCTCTCTCGTAGTCGTGATTTATGAATAATGTCACGCAAGATTTATATTTATAAGCCATATTAACCTGATCATATTATTAAATTTTTATTAAAGAATATTATTCCCTAATTTATTTTAATATTCTTTAATTTTGATGTATAAAAGAAGGATTAGTCTGAAATGCGAGAAACCTAATTATATATAAACCCTTTTGTTAATTTTTCAAATTGGTGCCAATTCATCTCCGTACATGGAGAAATAATTCAAAAAGTGGTGTTGTTGAAGAGAACTAATAATGTATTGTCATCTAATCATACAAGTGTTGGTCACGAAAGTTGAAAAACAAAATTAAAGAAAAGTGAAGCATAGACAATCTAAAGAGAAAAAACAAAAGTGAAAAAAAATAAGGAAGTAATATTTTTTTTTATCAATAAAATAAAATAAATAAATGTGATTCACTTAAAGGTGATCAAACTCTTATACAGTACACTCCTATCTTTGAACACAACAAAAATCTCACAAAAAAACCTCTAACTGTCAACATAACAAATATCAATTAAAAACGTCGTATTACTCTCGACTGTCTCAAAAGCTAAACATTTTTTAATCGAGAACCTATAAATCAGGTAAATCAGGAGTTTTAAGCACAGTATGAAGGAAAAAAAATATCACATAAAAGATTAAGAGAGAAAAGGTTGATGAAAACCCAGTTTTGTCCACCACAACTACATTAATTCTTAAAAACCGTATCTTTTAAAAAGGCATATAAGCGACAAATTCTATACTTATGCTTAAGGGTTTTAATTAAAGTAGAGAAGATAATGATGTTTTAGTGATTCTAAAGTAGCAACATCTTTAAGGTTTAAAAGAAGAGATGCTTATCTATCTTTTTTCTTAATAGTGTGTTTCTAAATCCTTAAATATTATAATCCTTAGCAACCTTTTCTTGGTTTGGAAAGAAGAGGATGTTGGGTTACGAAAATCAAAGAAAGGAAAGTTATTCTTTTAGAAAATGCTTCACACAAAGCATAAAAAGTAGTGCTCTTTTGATATATCTAAGTGAAGATTTTACTTTTTCCTTCCCAAATAAAAAAAGTTGCTTACTTTGCACAATCCTTACGCCATGGATCATACTTTACTCAATATATCAACTCACCCCAATATTTCATTCAATTATGCATAGTAAGATGCATTATCAAATTTCTTCATTATCTTTTCTTTTTCCCACTCCACACACATTTTTTAATTTTTTAATCAATATAATATTTAATTATTATTTTTTAAAATTAGTTTTTATTTAATAATTTTTTTAATATTAAATTAATAAAATCTCTTTAAAGATAAAATTGATAAAGATATTAAATTCTAAATAGTCAATAATTCATTGATTGACTTTAATTTTAATAGAGACCGAAACATTAACACATATAAAGAAGAAAAAATAAGTTTAATATTTTTCTCGCCTTTTAACTGCCCAATATTAAAGACTTATTTTCATATTTCAAAACTCTCACCATTGTAACTTAAACTCAGTAGTAATTTATAAACATTGTTACATTTTAAAGAAATGTATAATAAAAGCATTAAGCTTCAAAATAAATAATATATCAAATAGAGTGACTAACTTTAAAAATATTATTTGAAAATATTTAAATATAAAGTTCGTATACGTTTTTAAAAAATATATAATTTTTGAAGTGTTCAAATAAATTCAAGTATAGGATGATACATGAATTTTTAAGCAAGCAAAAATATAGACTAGATTTTATATCTCCATACAATAAAATGAAGTGATATCACTACAAGAAAATCATGAAATAGAAATCAAATTTTAGAGACCAAAATAATTAGTTGCAATAGTAACTAAATTAGAGACTATTTTAGAAACTAAACAAAATTTTGGTTTCTAAATTAGTTTTTATTATTGTTAAATAGTTTTGAAGTTGACATCTAATTAACAACCAATGTTTTAACTATCAATTATTTAGTTTCTAAATTTGGTAGCAATTGCTAATTAGATACTAATTTAGAAACTATTTAACAATAATAGAAACTAATTTAAAAATTAATTTTTTTTAATTTCTAAAATGGTATCTAATTTAGTTAATATTACAATTAATTATTTTTTATCTAAAAATTAGTTTTTATTTCATAATTTTCTCGCAGTAAACACACTCCATCAAAAGTTAGAATTTGATTCTTCAAAAACTGAATTCTAAACTAAAAAAACCATACTATCTTAGTAAATATTTGCTACACTCTGTCATGAAAAAAAAAATCCTGTTTTGTATTATTGCAGTGAAAATTTTGTGGCGTAGGATGTGAAACTATTATTGTTTTCAAATATTTTTCTCTTTTTCAAAACGAAATATGTTTGAAAAGAGAAAAGAAGTGGTGTTTGGTTGAGCTAACAGCTAAGCTTGAAAACAATAAAGCAGAAAAATTGTGCACGTGTGGCCAAGTGTTGGCATATCTCTATATCCAAACTTAATATAATCATTTATTTATTGACTTCAATTTTGTGAGATGCATTACCCAACACAGTTTATTACATTATGGAAGACTTTTGAGTTCATCATCATTCATATTATTTTGGAATACAAGGACCACTAACACTACACTATATAAACCTCTTAATTGCTCCTTCTTTCCCTACATAACATGCAAATATTTTATAACTACGTACAAAAATAAAACTAAATATATATATTATAAGAAAATCATTAAATATAAAACAATTTTTTTTTAAAAAAAGTAATTAATTGTATAGTGATTAAATTAGAGATATTTTAGAGACTGAAAAAATTTTGGTTTCTAAATTAGTTTATGCTATTGTTAAATGGTTTCTAAATTAATGTCTAAGTAGCAAGTAATGTTTTTGCTACCAAATTATTTATTGAATAAACTTATTTAAAAATTGATTTGTTGGTTTTCAAATAATGCTTTACTGTTATTGAATAAGTTTCTGAGTTAGCAAGTAAACCAATTTATTCCAAGTTTTAGTTACTTTCAGTTTATTAGATTTTAATTTAATTTTTAATTACCTGATACACTATTAATTCAATCTTTATAATAACAGTTATGGTAGAAAAGATTAAAGGTTAAAGTTCGTGTGTTTTGTAAAGGGTTGAGTAACCTCTTAATTGACTCACCTTTATTTATTGTTTATTGTTGATTAAGAAAAAAATTATGATAAATGTAATAACATTAGTTATATATAAGGTTGAACCACCCCTTAAGTGGTTGTTGTTATTCAATTCTTATTATTGATAAAAAAAAATGTAATAACATTGATGAAATTCGACACGTAAAATTTTTACACAGCCAGCCATTATCATTAGGTCAATTAAACAGAAAAAAAAACATTGGTGCTATTTTAAAAATTAAAAATAATTAAATAAAGTTATATCTTTTTTGGAGTAAATTACATTGAAACTCTCAATATTTTTTTAAAATTAATACTTATGCTTTTTTTAATTATTACGATTGCTTCCCGTAAAATGGTGCAAGTGTATATACAAAAATAGAGTGCATGTCTATGTAAAAGTGGATGGCATGCATAACCTAAAAGGTAAAAGGGTGTCAATATATAATGTGTTTAAACCTAAGGGAGTGCATATATATAATGTAAAAATGGGGACAATAAACTGTTTTAAAACAAAAGGGAGTTCAGTATAATTTGAGAAAATCTCAATGACTATTATCTTTTTTATTGTGTTACGGATTGGTATTTGATAAATAATTAATTTCACTCATAAAATTGCGATACTAAAATGTTTTTTTTTTTATCAACAATGAATTAATTTAATTAAATATAAGAGAGACTATATTGTATGTATGTAAAAAATAAAAAAGTTTAAGTTTTTTTAAGTGTGAAAAATGTAATGAAGTAATTAAATTGAATTTTTTATATTAATAAAAAATAAATAAATATAAAATATTTGATCAATTCTTATATAAAAGGTGTATTTAGTCTTTCTGGATCCCAAGTCAAAACTTTTTTATATCAATACTATTGTGTGTCATACACTAAATAGATGAGCATTTTACGAGCATTAACTATTGTGAAGATTCATTTAAAAAATAAAAAATTTATGATTTTTTTATCAGTAAAAAATATAAATCATTTTAAGAATGATCAAACTCCTTTACAAAGCATTTCTTTCCAGAAATATTCTATAAACTTACCAAAAATTGCTAATTAACCAACAGGAACAAAACAACTAATAGAGAAACACTAAAAAAACAACCTACTCAACTAACAAAAGCTTTTGATCAAGAATAACTCAATTTCTTTTTGCTTTTCTCTAATTGTAATATGTAGACTCAAACATTTGTCTTCCTCAAACATGCAGAAGTTGAAATGTGTTGTTTGTTGAGGGTTGATTTTGTGTTTATTGTGTTAGAGAGGGTTGTGGAATTTAGGTTATATAGATTTAAAAGTGTTGAAGGTTGGGTTTGCATAGAAAGCAGAGAAGGCACATATACTGAAAAATGGTGAGTGTAGGTGTTAACGAAAAGGAATAAGATAAAGAAATGGGAGAATATTTTGGAACGTAGATATCTCCCTTTCACTCCTCAATCAACTGCTCCACTTTTACTTGTTTTGTGCAATGACCCATGACGTATCATTAGTGTGTGAATCAGCCAGTTATAATTTGAGTGCGTGTCATCTTGAAAGAAACAAGTTAAATAAAACATGCTAAGGAAACATTACAACAAACAAAAAAGGGAGAAATGATCTAACAATCATACAAGAAAGTCAGTGATATAATGGATAACTAGTTGATGAGCAATCAATGAAAGAAACAGTGCAAACCCACTCAAATAACCATCGACTTGTCTCTTTTGATACCAAACTACAAACCACACACACACATGACCATTCACACCATATTTTGACAACACCAACAACACACATATATAACGTCATGTTTCAGGATCCCTAACACTTTTTTTTTAATTAGCAAAGAAAAAATAAAATAAAATAAATTGGGATCTTCCAACTCTTATACAGACACTTCAAATATGTCTCAACCCTTATAAAAAAAATGGTCACCAATCTGCTGCTCAACTCCTGACCTATCGACATTGTTTGAACTCTACAGGTCATCAAAAAAAGATTGAATAACAGGAACCACCTAAGGGTGGTTCAACTCTTATACATACCTAAAAAATATGAGACAATTTCTCTAATCTCCCAACCCAACAAATAGAGATAGACAAACAAATCTACCACTAAAAACTCGTACAGCCCGTACAGGTCACCAAACTATTCCTCAAATGAAATGAATGGTAAATCACATCAAAAGAAATCAAGCATCTACTTTTTGGAATCTTTATAATCAGTTTTTAGTCAAAACAAAACATGACCTAATACAACCAAAGCTTACAAACACATTTACAAATCAAATCCCTAACACCCTTCTCTACAATTGACTTTTTTTCTAATTAACTCAGAAAAAACATGATTGTCTGACAACTATTTTGTATCTGTTATAATTTGCAGCAGTTGAATTTTGTATAATTTGGTCAAAACCTTTTTATAATGTTGTTTCTTCCTTCTTAGGGTGTTCTGAGGGGCATGAGAAGTATTTGTAGAACACGTGAGAAGTGAAGGAGGCATAAGATAATTAAGGATTGAAAATGAATCTGATAAGAAGTAATCGAAATTATTTGAGTGGTTTTTGGTTTGGTGAATAAGAATGAGTGTAGAGAGCTAGGTAGGGGAGGGTTCCAGTCAAAAAGTGTGTTCTATGTATCTATCTTTGTTGGCCTAAAAAGACTTACAAAGGGCACCAAAATAATTTGAACACAAAGCAGTCTGCAATACTAGCAAGAAAAGGAGTGTCTGAAGGAAAGAGGGGAATATATACACTTGCTTACAACACAGCCCATCATTTCTCATTTCTCTCTCTCTTTCTCCCACCAATAACGGTTTAACTTTTATATTTTTTAAACACAAAGGATAATAATGGTTATTGTAATGTGTATATGGAAAAGTTGATCACTAAACTAATGTGTTTGAAGAAACAGCATGAGATTTGAGGCAAAGTGAAAGGTACATGACTATTATCTTTTCTCTTCTTTCACCATCAAACCACTCTCTTAATTCATCTTCCGCTTCAAAACACATTTTATTAGACCTCCAATTTTAATATACCCTCCATCTTTTGCTTAAAGTAAAGCGCTCTATCATAAAGCAATATTAAAAGTAAAATATGGCATTATCTACTCAAAAGGGACGCTCATTTTATGCTTTTGAGCTTCAAATGAGCATCTTCGACCTCTACGTGGCCATGTGGCTGAAAGCAATATCCAAGGGAAGAAGAACGAAAGAAAGAGAGATAAAAAGAGAGAAAAGGGAAAAAGATTAGTTAATAGTATCTGCCACAAATTTACCTCACCCACAAGAAAAGCACACTTCATCCTCCATAAATTTCCATAATACTCTTTCTTGTACCTCTATGACAAAAAGGGAGTACAATTGTTGATCTGCCAATAGTCTTCTCACTCTTTCTTTGAAGTCTTCTCCCTTTGTTATTGGTGCTCGGTCGGTCATGTGGACCCTTCTTACTCTTTCCTTCAAGTCGACCGGATATCAGTTATCAACTGATATGCATCATGATCTCGAATTAATAAAAATATGAATGTGATTCATTAAGTGTTATTGTAACTTTCGTTAATGTTATTTATTACATAACCTTAGGTATTTTTTTGACTCGGTCGATTGGTTGTTAGACTCGAGATTGACTCGTCCGATACCGATCTGTTACATTTTTATTTCTCTTTCTCTTCCTCTTCTTCCTCCTCCCTCTCTCTTTGTCTTTTAGACGAACCCACCTCCACAAAAGGATTAGTTAATAGTATATTGGGCAGGATGGGCAGCTTTAAAGGCTAGAACGGGGTGGAAAAAGTTGCTCTAATTTTGACATGACAGCCTTGTTAATGTAAAGGTGATGGAATTACGTACCATACACTCCCTCTTTTTCCCCAAAACTTTCTCACTATTTTATGCTTAATATCTCATATGCACCAAACCAGTTACATTATTATCACGTTAGCTACCTCCACACATCATATCCCTCTAAACCCTGCTTCCAAAACAACACCTCACTTCCCCACCCTACCCTACAAATTAACACCACCCTCTCACCCAATATGCCACCACCAACACCTTGATCAACCTCAACACCAAGCTTTTCACTATTTCTCACCTTGCTTTCACTCTTCTTATATCATCCTCTAACATGAGAACAGGAAGCTGCGCCGTGCAACAGGGTCTAACCCCGGAAGCTGCAACCATAGTGAAGCAAGCAGTAACACTCGCCAAGCGTCGTGGGCACGCGCAAGTCACACCTCTCCACGTGGCACACACCATGCTCTCCATCACCAACGGCCTTCTCAGGACCGCGTGTCTCCAATCCCACTCTCACCCTCTTCAGTGCAAGGCTTTGGAGCTCTGCTTCAACGTGGCGCTCAACCGGTTACCGGCTTCAACCGCCTCCAGCCCCATGTTGCAAGGCTCCCACCACCACCACTCTCACGCCTGTCCCTCCATCTCAAACGCTCTGGTTGCCGCGTTCAAACGCGCTCAAGCGCACCAGCGACGTGGATCCATCGAGAATCAACAGCAACCTCTTCTGGCAGTGAAGATAGAACTGGAGCAACTCATTATTTCGATCTTGGATGACCCCAGTGTGAGCCGCGTCATGAGGGAGGCTGGGTTCTCCAGCACTCAAGTGAAAAGCAACGTTGAGCAAGCGGTTTCTCTGGAAATATGCTCTCAGAATAATGGTAGTGATAACAGTAATGCTAAGGCAAAGGAAGAGAGTAGTAGTGGAGAGAAAGAGAAAGAGAAAGAGAAAGGGTTGGTGTTGGATCCCATTAGGGGTGAGGATGTTGCTAGTGTGATTGAGAATCTGGGGAGTGAGAGAAAGAGAAGTGTTGTGATAGTGGGAGAGTGTGTGAGTAGTTTGGAGAGTGTGGTTAGAGGAGTGATGGAAAAGGTTGATAAAGGGGATGGTGGTGAGAGTCTGAGGGGTGTGAAGTTTCTCCCTCTTTCACTTTCTTCTTTTGGGAGTGTTTCGAGAGTCGAAGTTGAGGAAAAGGTTGAAGAGATTAGGAGGGTTGTGAAGGGAAGTGAAGATGGGAAAGGGTATGTTTTGTACTTGGGAGATCTTAAATGGGTGTTGGATTATAGAGGTGGTGGATCGCAAGGGAGAGGGTGTTATTGTGGTGTGGAGCACATGGTGATGGAGATTGGGAAGCTTGTGAGTGAGGTTGAAGAGAATGGTGGAAGGTTTTGGTTGATGGCTGTTGCCACTTTTCAAGCTTACATGAGATGCAAAATTGGGCAGCCATCGTTGGAGACTCTTTGGGATCTTCATCCCATTACTGTCCCTGCCGGAACCTTGCGCTTGAGTCTCATCACTGACAGGTAAATCAGTTTTGGTAAAGTTCGATATAATTACAAAACCTCATTCATTATAAGCTATAAAGATACATATAAAGATACATATATATGTGACTCAAGTTATGGGTAGACGATGAGTTTTACTTCTGCTTTTTATAAGGTTGAGATGTTCTTGAAATGACTCTATTTAAAAATGTGTGTGAGTATATAATTGAACACATTTTCTATAAAGTTAAGAGTTATGAGATTTTCATGTTTGAGATATGGGTTTATGGTTTCCAAACATGTTTTTTTAATTGTTGGGTGGCTTTGAATTGGTTGATTCAATCTTCTGTATCCCATTTCCCGAACTGTTCTTTCTTTGGATGAATAGTTGATTAGCTGAAAACAGGCATAGGAAAAGGGAAAAAATGGAATTAGCTTTTGCTTTTTAAAGATTAAAACTGGAAAAGAAAAGTGGGAGGGGAAGAAATGCATAGTAAACAAAATTGGGAAAAACAGTTCTTTTTTCCTTTTATCTCTATGAATTTTTTGCTTCTTTCTCACTAGTTTTCTCAAGTGGCTACTGAGTATAAGAAGAAAAAACCAATGGCAAAAGAACTTTGGTTAAAAGTGTATGCACTGAAACGAGTAAGACTTCAGTCGTTGTAGTGTGACTTCCTTTAGTTGATTAGAACTAACAAAGGAAATAGGTTTTTCTTCTTTCTCTTTATTTTATCCGTTTTCCTTCAATTAATATTGAAAAAAAATATCTTTTTTAGACCCTTTTTTCCATTTTTTTTGTTACTGTTCTCTGAATAAGTTTGAAAGTGGAATATGACCCGAATTAAATGAAGGGTAATAATAGGTTGAGAACTTACATTTTTAAACAACCACATTATAACTTTAAATTCTATTATTTTAATACTTTTTTATATTATTTAATTTCAAACTGATCTATTATTATATATATTTATTTTAAACTCATTACATGAAAAAAATTGTATATAACGTTTAAGAATTATAAAAGTATAATTTTTCATGATAATGTTATCTTATCATGGTCTTCTATTTTTCCACAGTGGTCAACAAAATGAGCCCATAAACAAGAAAGCTGACAACAGAACTAGCTGGCTCTTACTGGAAGGAGTGGGGGATGATGAGAAACAACAACCTTGCTTCGCAGAACCTTCCACCAAGAATGAGACCGAAATTCGAAGCTTCCAAAGCAGTACTTGTAATAGTGACTCCTCAACTTCAACCCTCCCTGCATGGCTCCAACAGTACAAAAATGAGAATAAAGGAATCACCTACAATGATCAGGTTTTCATTATCCCAATCAAACACACCTTCAAAGGATTCCACTCGCATTAGTATATTATATTAAGATATCATTTGCATTAAAATTACACAAATTCTAAGGAATCCTACAAAATTTAAGGGTTTTAATATACTATTCTTACTCAGAAATTCTCTCTCTTTCCTTTTCTCTTCTCATGTCTTCAAACTCATTCAACTTCTCACTCAAACTGTACCAACTTCCTTAAAGTTCACTGTTTACGGTTTCTGGTTTACTGTTTTCAGTTGTTCAATGGAAAACGACATGTGTCATGAAATCATGTTATCTTTCTCCTAGTTAATGTTTTTGTGGTGTATTCCGACAGAACTGTGTCCCAGTGGGAGAGCTATGCAAAAAGTGGAACTCTATGTGCAGTTCAATCCAAAAGCAACCTTATTCTTGTGACAAAACCCTCACACTGTCCTCAGTATCACCCTCTTCCTCAACCTCAGGCTTCTCATACGAACAACAACATTCTAATCAAGAGTGGCAAGGAGCTTCACCCAAAGATTCATTGAACAACCACCATTTCTGGATCTCAAACAACGGTTGCAGCAACCCCAACGAACCCACTTTGCGAGTGTACATTCCAGAGAGCAAGGACGCCACCACAACGCAACCCTTCTCATCTCCCAACCCTAATTCCGCTTCTTCCAGTGACGTCATGGAAGTGGAGCACGTGAGCAGGTTCAAGGAGTTCAACTCCGAGAACATGAAAACACTCTGCAATGCCTTGGAGAAAAAGGTGACGTGGCAGAAGGATATAATACCAGATATCGCCACCACCGTTTTGCAGTGCCGTTCTGGCACGGTGAGGAGAAAAGGAAAAGCGAGAAACGGCGAAGAACTGAAAGAAGACACGTGGCTGGTGTTCCAAGGTGTGGACGTGGAAGCAAAAGAGAAAATAACACGAGAATTGGCTCGGCTCGTTTTCGGGTCTCGCAACGAGGTCGTTTCCATAGCGTTGAGCAGTTTCGCGTCAACGAGAGCAGATTCAAGCGAGGATTATAGCAGGAAGAAAAGATGGAGAGAAGAAAGAAGTTGCAGTTACATTGAGAGGTTCGCAGAAGCAGTGATGAAGAACCCTCACAGAGTGTTTGTTGTTGAAGATATAGAGCAAGCGGATTATTGTTCTCAACTTGGTTTCAAAAGGGCCATGGAGAGAGGAAGAGTTAAGGATTCAAACGGTGAAGAGATTGCACTTTGCGACGCAATCATCATTCTCAGCTGTGAAAGTTTCTGTTCAAGGTCAAGAACTTGTTCTCCTTCGGTCAAACAAAGATCGTTTACCGAGGAAGAACACAATGGTGACATTGGTGCTTTGGATTTGAATATTTCCATTGATGATGAGAACGAGGTTGAGGATCGATCGGTGGATGAAATTGGGCTTCTTGAATTCGTGGACAGAAAGATTATGTTCAACTTTCAGGAATTGTGAGGAGAACAATTTCAACAATAGTTTTTTTTTTCTTTCTTTTTTTAGTTTAGGCTTCTTTTAATTCTCTTTATTCATCATGTCTTTGTGTTTTTAGGCTAGGGCTAGGGATAAAACAAATTGCATTCCCTTTGATATTATTATGTAACTAGATATGTATATTATTACCAAGTATATCCAACTATCTTTCTTACATTATTTTGAGAAGATAGAGAAAGTAAAGAGTTTTTTTTTGCATCCACTGTATAAAATTCATGTAAAAGGGTCACTTTTTACATTAGTCCATTTAGCGATCAATGTAGAAAATAGCCTTTTCGTACTTGCATTTAATAATTAACGTAAAAAATATTTTTTTTTAAAAGTCATTTTAATTTTAGTTAATTTTAATCTCAGAAAAAAAGTGCAACAATAAGATGAACAAGCTCAAAATAACACAAGTAATCAAATTAAATTTCAAAATAATAAACAACTTAAACATAATGTTCAAAATATATGATGTTTTATAATGTGAAGGAAATGTTTCATAAGAGAGTATGAATAAGTTGGTTAATAACTTAGTTAAGAAGAAGGTGTAGCCAAGTATTGAATTTTATCCTCTATACCTACAATATCCAGAAACAGTCCAATAGTTTGATATTGTTGGTAAGGTTCGGTGTTTTTGGTTGAATGTTAATATTGATGATGATTACCTTATTGTTTTTGAGTTATGCACATGAATTTTGCAACAGGATTCCACATATTTATTCTTTTACCAATAGAAAAAATGAATTAATATTTTAAGTTTTAAAAAAATTATATGGTCTAAAATGTATAGAATATGATTGAGTTAGTTTCATAAAATTAAATTTTATAAAGTTAAATTATGTTTAAAATTTATTATTTTAATATTAAATAATAGATTAAATTAGAATTAGAGAAAAAGATATATAATATGAAAACAAAGATAACCAAAAAGTCTTATTCATTATGTAAAATAAAGAATCCAGTATATATTAAGGTGAATTCAAGAGTACCCTTGATTTCTTCACAAACCTCTTACATAAAAATGGATTAACCAACTCTAAATTATTGTGTTCTTCTTTTTTTATAAGGATCTCTTACCCATTATTTCGACTTGTTTATCTTTAATTTTATCCTTTACACGGACATTTTCATTATGCGAGTGCCTATCAATCAACTTTTAAGGGTCACTCCGCCGATGAATATCTCCACTACCACACTATTTGGAGTCAAACCCGATAAAAGATCTTCACTTCTCCATTGCTATCAAGTTTTTTTAAGACAATAAATGTCTTTCCATAAAATGTTTATTGTTGTTTGTAATTTATTATTTTTAATCTATATACTATAACTCGGGTAAGTAATTCTACAACAAAAGTTTCGTTTCATTATTTTCCATAATTTTGTTTAATTATTATCCATTATTTATTGTTAATTATAAAGTATTTGGTTTAATTGAGCACTTAATTGCATCATATAGTTAACGATATTGCCATTTTAGACAAAATCTAAGTTTTTTAGCCAAGAATTTAAGTTCGATTGATGCAATTAATTACATCAGAAGCTTACAATATCTAGTTACGATAATTGATAAATAATAAGTTTGTGTAACATATACATTTAATTTAGTTTATAAGTTATTTTGACCAACATAGAAGTTATTTTATGAAATTATTGAGCTAGTCAGTAGAACTATAGACTCTGCTCTTGTGTTTTCATTGCTATTTTGCTTACAAAATTTATGAGAATGACTTGTTACATCTGTTTATTCACAACTACATAAGAATAATTTATTTAAAATAAATAGTTGTTAAAAAAGCACAACTCCAGTTATTTTTTAGCTTTTTGACACAAATATATGTTGGATGTGTATAATATTAAATCTTTTATGGTTATTAGATTTTGGTTAGGGGAGTAAAGCATAGTATGATGATAAAACACCCTATCAATTGTTCGTAGGCAAATAAAAAAATTGTTTTCCCAACTTTTCTTAAATTCATTAAAGCTATCCATTTTGACAAAATAATGGGTGTTATTAACTATGAAATTATACTTCAGAATGATGCATACGATAATGTCCATTGTAGAGCCCACTCAAAGGGACGATTGTTAATAGTATAGATGAATACATGACTGAAGTCAGAACAAAAGAAACATCCCAAATTGTTGTGTTTTTATAGACACGCAACACAACATGCACATCCTAAACACTGTAGAAGCCTCAGGAATCCTGTAGGTTCTTGTACTAGGAGCTATAGAAAATGAACCATCAAAAGATCTATTACAAAGCATTGTTTACATCCAGAAATCCTACGTCATCCAAAATATCATAAAACCACGTAGCCTAAAATAATATGCAAAACTATAAAGAAAAGGGAGAGACAATAACTAAAATAGGGAAGAATATAAAACTAACCATGAATACTGATTCTAACAACTTAAACTAGCTGAGTTTTCAGCTAATCCAAAATCATCCTCAAGTAATGGAGCAAGCATATACTCCACGGCTGATCTCTGCTTGCCCATTTCATTCAGAATCGCTAACTGAGCTTCCTCACAAGCTCTTGCATTTGGGAAACCAAGGGTCCATCTCCCATCTGCCGTATGATCATCAGGCATGCTCAGGTGGTTTCTTCTAGCTTTCATTGAATAAAACTGTGGGTCAAACTCTCTAATTCGAAGATGCAACCATGAGGAGTGCTCCTCATCTATCTTGGGCTGAATCAACCAGATAAAAGGAGTCAGTGAAACACAGCGCAGAAATGAAAACATGATGAATTGATAAAAAAATATCAACTCCCTACCAGCTAAAAATTTATGGATTTTCTCTGTTATTGGTCTTTTAAATTTTAAAAAAGAAAACCTGATGTCGAAAAATTGAAGTGTTTACGATAAAACTATCTAAAGCCATGCGTGCACACTCAAACAAAACACTAGAGAGGAAAAAAAAAAAGAGGTGGTTTTGAAAACCAACTTAATTAAACGAGACAACATCAAGTATCTTCACATGATTATTTTACTTATGTAATCAGACTAACATCATCAAAGACTATAAAAGCTAAGCTCAGCAAAAGGTCACAGCAATATTGACGTACACATAACCCTGCCAACGGAGCAATCGCAATCACAACTCCATGTCGACTGCGGAATGGGTGCTTCTCTGCTAGAACCAATTTTCCAGTTATTCCGCTTGCTACTGGAATTACATATATATCCCTAATTTCAGAATTTGAAAATGCAATTCCACAAGGTATGCCGGACTCTGCCACAGTTACGAAATCATTAGAATTTACAAAAGAAAAAAACTGCCAGAGGCAGAACCAAGTATAAATATACTGGTGCGTACCCAGCGAAACATTGGACCCGAAGCTAGCAGATGAAATATTTGAAGCACGAATTACTCCAGAATCATTGGTAGAACTGGAAATCATGTTCAATAATGGCTTTTCAAGCAATTCACCTTTGAAAATAAATGTCCTCAACTGGATCTGGAGAACAAAAGCCTGAATAAACAACTGGTATTAGAAGTATGCTTGATGAGTATTAGAGAATGAAAGATAAAGCATAAAATAATTTACAGTATCAACTAAAATCGTGGAACAATATTAATATGAATCACAATTGGAAAGAAATATGACAGCACCTTCACTGCATCAACCATCCTTTGCCAAGCAAAATATGAAGCGGTTTGACCTGTCACAGACATATTTTTATGAAATCATAAATAGTACTTGGTTCTGCTCAACAGTAAAAGTGAAATATCATCGAGGACGTGTTTGTGCAATAATGACAATACCATTGGCCGGTTGTTGGTGAAGAACAAGCTCCAACATGAATAATGGATCTTTATGTTGTGAAGATTGTTCAAGAACTGCATGCAATAAGAGGGATGTGCATTAGAAAAAATTATAAACCATTATAAGCTAATTTCATATTAGTACAACAAGGTAATTTATATTAGCAGTACAATCTTAGTCCCATCAGGACTGAATCAAACATAGGCATTGGAATCTGTCAAAAACCAAAATTTCAATGACCTTCCTTTTTTTCCCATTGAGTTACAAAAATATGTATGCACCATGTTGATCTATTTTAAGCATATACTAGACTTGTTTTAACTGTTCAGATACCAAGTTACTCAAAAAGAGAGTACGCACAATCTCTAAGTGAACGAATTAATAAATACCTCTTTTACAGCTTGCCAATTCTGTAATTAGTGTATCTGGAATATGATCTAACCAAACTCCATCGAGTTCTTTCATAAACTTTACACGTGACCGATCATAGGAAGTCTGCCGATGGAAACTAGAAATTATAAAACTTTAGAAACTTTGAATGCATGAATGCAATTTTGTAATTGGTACTCATGAACTTATAATAACATGAATAAGTAAATCTTAACTCCCATAACATGTAATAAATGGACCACATGTATACACAAAAATAATACGTTAACATGTCAAGTGTAGTTCATCAATACATTTATCTATATTTATTGTATAGTAACTAAAAGGCATTTAAACTATATTTTTTTATAACTACTTGAAATGTAATATAAAACCTTTCAAGCGCCATCACCTAGCATATTAAGCTTTAGGGATAGTGGGTTCATATCACATTATATCAGATGAGTTTTGTTCTTCTTTCTCTGTCTTTGATTGCTTTTGTCTATGGTCCCTTCCCTTCATCAGCTGAATTTCAATAATGATTTCCTCAATGGTGATTTTAAAAGTAAAGTTTATATGGACAAATTCTAGAATTTGTTGATCGGGGGAGTCCATTGGCATGGAATGCCATCCTGTGACAAGGCCTTACGCAATCTCCTCGTTTTATTTGTGGCTGATTTAGCATTAACTCAGCATTTCAATGTAATGAAGGTGATGACTCTATATTATACTAGTTTTGTCGACTCAAACAATCTCATTGAGGCTTTGGGAGACCTTTTGTTATGTTAGGTATTCGATAAGCTTGTTGCAAAACTCTAGCTTGGGAGAGTGTTGAAAATATTTGTAAATAATGCAATTAGGCACATAATACTATTATTAGGGTATTTTGAGATTCTTCTAATAATTACATTTAGTATATATAATAAATCCTCTATCGTTCAAACATTGATTTCATCATATTCCTTGAGATTCTTGTAACAGTAAGATATAGCATCTACAATTAACCCTCTATGGTTTAGTTCAAATATTGGTCTGGCAGCTTACATAATTTCATTACAAAGTGTGAGCTTAATGATACACTTCTTTTGCATAATAACTAAAATACTGTACCTAAAATAATACCTAGATGATCTTCTAGACTTGACAACTAAAGGTAAAAATAGACTGAACCGAAACACTGGAAAGAAAAATAATCAAAAGCTATGGAAGTTTCTAAAATTGATACATCTTTAAATTTAATTCACCTAGAAAAAGCTGTAATAGGAAAATATGAGTATTTCTCCACGCAAGGACATATCCACTTGCAGGTGTTAAGAAATTAGATTCAATTGTTGAATACTTACAGTGAATAGGAGGAGATTATCGCCGTCAAGTCCCATTTTATGGAAGATGAGTAGCTTTTGCAGGCACCACCCCGCATGCCATAGCATCATTATTGAGAGGGGTTGCTGGAAGGCTAAAACGTTCAACAGTGCTTTTAAAATCTGTCAAATTTAAAAGGATATAGTAATTTTGTTATTCTGCATGCATGCGGTACAGAACCCAATTCTACTAAAACAACATAACAAAAATAAATAAAAAGGACAACTTGATTTAACACATAAAAAATAATGTTAGATATACCTCAGGCATATATTTAGTGAAGATACTTCCATCCACAGTCTTAGATGTTGGTGTGCCATTAGTCTGCAAAATGTAGAAACAAAGAACAAAATGGAAAAACATAAAACATAAAATGGATCTGAAACAAACAGGTGTCAGCTATTGACAAGATATAAATGTGATCATGGAATTTTCAGATCCATTTTAACTAAATAAAAATGAATTAGTTTTTTCCAATCCAATTTTCATAATATTTTAAATTAGATTTGAATTGGTCCAAGTTCGACCAAACATACCTTAACGTGGATTTGATCTAGTCAAATCTAGCATAATTTAGGTTCACCTCAACTTAATCAAAATTGAGCTCAACCTCACCCAACCAAGTTTGACTTGAGCTCGGCCTAGTTTGATCCATCCCAACCCAAAGTAGCTTAGACTCAACCCAACACAGTCCCAGCATAATCTAGGCTTGAACCAACCTAGCCTTTACTCAATTTATTTGGGCTTATCTCTACCTTTATCCACACCAACTTAGTTTGACCTTTAGTCCTAATCGACTTTTTCCCACTTGGATCCCTTTCAACCCGACTTAGACTCAACCCGACCCAACCCAGACTAACATAGATTTGACCTTACCCAACTTAACTTAAGTCTGGTTTGTCTTAAGGATTGGGTTTGGTCCAGCCTAGCCTAACTTGGTTTAACTTAGCCTAGCCTACGCTTAGCGCAACTTAACTTTGACATGATCAGGCCCAACCCAACTTGACCTTGCATGAGTTAGGCCTAACTTAACCTTGCATGACTAAGGTCCAACTCGATCAGTCTTGCCTTCATTAGACTGAACCCGATCTAACCTCTCAGAACTTAAATTGACCAATACTTACCTTAATTTTGGATTTTCAAAATCCAAAAAAAAATCTTAAATTGAACTTAGAATAAAAAAAATATAAATTTATTTATTAAGATAAATTCATTTCAGATTTAAAGTAATATAAATTTGGATAATTATGAATTGAAATGGAAGATTTGGATGTTTTCTAATCCCAATAGTTTTTAGACACTTCAAATGTTGCACATTCCAAAAATTATAATAATTTTACAAAGAATTTTTTTTTGTTTTAGTACTTTTCTAATAATAAATGCATGCAGTCCTTTAATCGATTTTAAAAGAAAAAGAAATAGAACAAAAACATGTCAACATCAAGCTTATCAATGAACAAGCTGTAACAAAAAGATCATGATTATATACAGGAAAATGGTTTTTTTTCCACATTGCTCTACTATACCCTACTAAATATTAATATTTTAATATTTTTACTTTTGAAAATTATTTTAATATTTTGTATTTTACCTATATTTTTATTTAAATAATAATAATTTTTTTAATTATAAATATTAATATTTTATTATAAACGTAAAGTTGAGCAATAAAAATATCATCACCCTTATGTATAAGAGAGGGTAGCCGTATTGCAAGAGATAGAGCAGGACCAAAACTACGGGCAAAACCATTAGAGACAATTGATTATCCTCTTCAATTTAAACGAATATTTCCATCAATACTTACCATCTCATCCCCCATCTCAGATAGCTGACTCATTAGAGACAAGTGACAATCAAGATCTGCAAAACTTGCATGAAATTGAAATACACAAGAAACAACTCAGTCGTTTACTAAAAGACAACCGTAAAGCTACATAAACCAACAAAATTACATTACCTTTACTGTCAGTCAGGATAAGCAACAGAGATATTGAAGCTAACAATAGGCTTTGATCCTTACAGAAAAGAAAAGCAAATATTCCACTCCTGCAACAATAGCAAATTCACTGCATGTATATTAATATACTCTGGAACATGAACTTCCACTACTAAATACATCAATGTTCTGCCTCAGTAAAGGCTTCCTCCTGATGTCAGGAGCTGCATGGCAAACCCATGCTGAAGAACAAGTTCATGATGAATATATAAAAGCATTATATCAAAAGCAGAAGAGAAAAATAAATTCGAATTGGAAAAAGAAAATACTATCTTCAACAACTTTTGGATCTAACCTTATCATGCATCACAGCTCAAACAAAATCAATCATGAACCATACAAGAAAATAAGGAAGAACAATACATTCCAAGGCTCAAGTAAATAATAATATATTAACATGAAGTTGATGGTCAGATTATGCAAAGCTTCAATAAATCTGGGAAAGTCATTTATCAACAATCATATGCAGATCCTTTCTAACTTAGGCTCGTCCTCTGATTTCCCCCACAGGTCTTCCTACTTGTACACGTACACATACTCAAACAAAACACGTATAAGAGACAAAGTAAGAGAAAAGTATGTCAACACTACAAAAGTTTACAATGAAATTTACAGATGAAAACAATGATAACTAACAAATCACCAACCTTTTGGAACAAATTTCATGATTTAGACTATAAATATTAATTCTAGACATGAAACCCTCCCAATGAGCACCTAAATAGGTCTCATTGATACTTGGAGATCCATTTGAATCAGGAGCATGAGATATAACTTTTTCCACTTCATTCAAGAACTTTGAAAAGGTATCAATATCATCATGGAAATCAGAAGTATTCCCTTCACTCGGACTTCTCACATTGAAGTTCAAAATATGATACAAAATATCACAAGCCACATTGTTAATCGTGCTTCTTCCACCAACAACCTGGAGAAGGCGGGATATGATATATAGCGAAGTGATAGCAGATAAGTCAGATCCCTGGGGCAAAGATATAATTTTAATGAGTAATCACGTCAAGAAAAATTATAATAAAATGCAAGTATGACAAACAACTGAATTGCTGGAGTTTCCACCGAGATATTTTTTGAATTTCTTTCCATTCATAACAGATCTATGTTCAACCTTTCAATTAGCACACTTCAAGAAGCATGGAAAATACAAGCACAAAAGGGAGAGAAAAATATTTAAATATAATGGTATGACAGATCTCTTCTTCGAAATAATCAAATCTAAAAAATGAATGAACTACTGAAAAGTATGAAGTAGGACTTTGTGGTTAATTTAAATGATGATTTTCTTCTTTCTCTTTCAATTGCATGGAAAAAAATCCATTTTATCATATTATAGATTAAATATTGGATTTAAGTCCTTTAAAGAAAGAAGGGGAATAAAGTGAGAAAGTAAGCATGTGTTATAATTCAAGTTCTATGATTATAATTTCAAGTTTTAGTACCGATGGTAATGCAAGTTTCCCAATCCGTTTTGATTACATTTGATTTGACTCGCAAAAAAAAATAGGTCAGGTTAGCTGGTGCATATTAGAATTACAATTATAAGGTTAGTTTTATTAAACTGTTTCACATAATAATTGTCTTACCCACTTTCGAGTCCGCCTGTATAAGAAAAATCTTTAAAAAAATTACATAGAATTATTGAAATAATAATTGTGTTTTAATACTTCATATCTTTATTGCACCCCATTAATTTATTATTGACAATAAAGTTAAATAAAAATAAAATTAATGTCTACATTAAATAAATATGTAAAGTTGAATATTTCATGAAAAAAAAACATAAGAAATTATTGACTAAACTACTAAAAAGAACTATAATAATTAATTATGACTTTGTCTTTAACTTCAAAGGCATTATTGTTTTTTCTTTAAAATATAGTAGATTTTTCTGTTACAAGTTATGTGGCTAACCTACACCGTCCGGTCATTGGCATGTGCGGATAAATTCCGAGTTATGTGAAGCAAGTCTAAACAAACTAACTAATTAAAATACTCAACCAGTCTCACATTTTTTTTTCTGTTGACTGATGGGTCGGCCCACATGTTCTATCCCCCGATGTCATCCTTTAAGTTCTTAAGTTCTAATATGCTTTAAGTCATTTAAAATCAAACATGGATACTATTAGGAACCAGGAATTGAATAAAATGAAAATAACAAGAAATAGGAGAGTGCGCTCTCGTATAAGGGTTTTCTCCTTCACAGATAGCTAATGCTCAATCTACGAAATTAACATACTTTTTCTCTCCTCTCGTCCTTCCAACTGTTTATATTACTAAGTCATTAATATCCTAACTATCTTAAATAATTTGTCTTCTCCTTACATCCTAAGAGATACACTCTTACTTTCTCACTTTATACACCTCACTTCATAGAGGAGTCAAATTCCTAAGCATTCACAAATTGGAGAGCACCACCCTATCATAACATGCCTGAACATTATATTAATATATGGATGGCACAAATGCAGAGAGAAACTAAAACTAAAAGGTAGACTAGTTTGCAGGAAATTTTCTTATCTGACATTTTTATTCTTTGAAGCCATAAATGAACATTGTAGAGGAAACAGAAGACCGTTCAAAAGATTTTCCATAACCAGTCTAGTCAAACGAGGCTCGCCAACACTAAGAATGTCTTTCAAGTAGTACAGTTCATCCGCAATTTTGTCAGATTCAAGAATAATCCCATTCCTTCTTTTCTGAGTGTCCATTTTCCTGCTTCAGTATAAGGCAGTTAGCTCCATAAGATAAAACTCTTCTTGAGTGCGTATAAAGTCCCAACAATTATTTGATGAAAAAAATATTCAAGTTAACATACTCTTTATCATAGATAAAAGCATCTAAGCGAAAGCATAGATCTTTTAATCTACAAATCAGGTGAGAGAAATATTCTGAAACTGGAGGAGTTGATATAAATTGATAGACCTTGTCATCACTCACTGTAGAATCAAGATAAAATGATGAAAAGTTCAGAAATATATTACACTAAGGCATGCTTATAATCTGTTAGCAATTCAAATAGAGAAGTATACCGTTATAGATGTTCAGAACCAACGCACGTATAGCTGTATGAATCATCTTTTCTTCATGCTGAGCAAATCTTAGAGCTTCAGTATACAAGGGAAAGGAGACTACAGCATCCTGCAGTCGAATGTTTAAACAAAAGATTTCTAAAACAATTTTGCTGAATTCTGCTGGACGAAAAAACAGCCTTCTATATACAGTAGAAATTAACTGAAGATGATTGTTCCCCCTTCATACTGCATTCAAAAGAGGTAAAAGTTTTCTCAAAACACTGATTCATGCTAGAGTCAAGTATGTAACTTCAGCCAATATCTTTTCTCAACTACAATGGCATTGCATTATCTTTGTTAATGAGGTTATGGATTGACTGAAATAAGTTAAACAACTGAGACCTCATAAGTGCAACAATAAAATAATTCAAGCCTTCTTATCCAAAGTGGGAAGATAATGATCTTGATTTAACAGAGAACAGCTAACTGTTGCACTTGTATGCATACAACTTACCCCCTGAATATTCACAAGAAGGCAAAGTGTGTCCCTATTTATTTTGCAGCTAATAGCCCTGGATGAAGAAACAAAGAAAGAAATATGTGAAATAAATATCAGAATTACAAAATTGGCCCCCTTCCCAATACTATTTAAAAGAAAGAAAGGAAAAAATGTATAGCACATAACTGCATGTCTTCAAACAAGCAGGGAAAACTTGCAATAAATGTTGAAGCGATTAAGTGAGATGCAAGGAGAGGAGGAAAGGACTATACCTTAGGAAAGAAACATAGTATGGAGCAAGGTCTCCTCCATCAAATTTGAAGGGATGTGAAATAATCTTGTTGATATAACCATTGCTGAAGCAATAGTCTGCACCATGCAAATAAGGCACCAATTTATACTAAATACCAGTGACAGTACTAAGCCGAAGAGCCAAGGATTGAAGAGGAACACTATATTTTGTAAAATGAATGCATCCTGCAGATATCAACTAAGTATGCATAAACAAGTAAAACTCAGGAGCAAGTGAGTTTAACCAGAGACATCAAATTATTAAATTAGCCATCTTACAAATTGAATGTTCACTGTCCATGTTTTGAATCATTATGCTAAGATACTGAAGCAGTGGTGCCTCAATTTTCGAATCTTGACTGATCTTAAGAATGTGAACGAAGTCCGCCAGCACTTGGCGCTCCATGAAACATCTAAATAATATTTTCAATCCGTCACAATTATAAAAACCTCATCAAGAAAACAAGAACAACATGAGAACAAACAGATCCATACTCAAAAATGTGCGGATCTTGTCTATCGCCGTACATCACAATCTCCACAACAGACTGCAATAAATCCATCACCAGCTCCTGCAATAAAAGGCACGCATAAATACATTGCAGTTTTCTCATGCTAAAGAAAACGCTCAAACAAATACGCTTCTTACTCTGTTATTTTGGTCCACAACTTTGATCTTCCGCAGTTCATTTATTACATATCTGTAACCACATCAACAAAAGAACCTCAAGATGCATCGTAGACATTCAATTCATCACCGAAATTTACGAACAACGAAATTAACGATGAAAATAGCAACGGAATCTCAAGGCGAAACCTAACGAGGCGAATTCGATTAATCACTTACTGGAAGTGTTGAACGGAGAAGCGATCGATGGATCGCCAGAGAGAGCGCAACATGGCGATGGAGATGGAATGATGAGAATGAAGAGAGTGATGAGGTGTGGCTGTGCAATGTGAAGGTTGCAGAGCGTTTGGAAGAAGCGGTGATGGTGTTTCGCATTGTAGAGCGAAAACAAATGGTGCAATGCAAATTGCAATTGACAGTGATTTTGTTGTCTGTTTGGTACCGCGTTGCAATTCCACTCAACAACCTTTCAACGTATGAAACTTTCCGGGGTCAGTCAGTCTTTAAGTATAACTGAACGAAGCGTTCGTGTCTCTTACAACGCGGAAAATGTTCATGCATGTATTTTTTTTAGTAATGATATTCTCAACTAAATATATATTATTATTTTATTTTTAAAAATTTATTTTTATTAATTAAATATAATATTTTATTATTAAGTGGAGTTGTAAGAAAAAAAATGTAAAAAAAAATTAATTTCTCTTTTTTTTTTTCGAAGAGTAATGATATGTTGACATCTTGCTCCATTATACAACTCCTTATTAATAATATAAAAAAGGGTATTTTTGTTAAAATTTAAAATTTTAAGCATAAGATTGTATAGTGGAGCTGAAAATGTCATGATTAGTTTAAGCTAATATAATTATTTTAATTTATGTTATTAGAAGTTATACTTATGTTATTCTAAATATTAAAAATTTCCCATTTAATATACATTAAATATATTTTCATAAATATGATTTTAGAGTAGAAATCATGTTTTATGTATATGACTTCAGTGAAAGTGAACCCAAAATCATATTTATTGAATAAGATTTTTATTCTAAAATGATTCATAAGGTATGATTTTATCCATTTTTATAAAAAAATAAAATTTATCCTAAATCATAATTTTAAAAAAAAACATTAGTGTAGTACAAAAACTTATAATAAATATCTTTTACTTAAATTTTTTTAATCAACTCATTAGTTTAGAACAATTATAAACATATTATCTATAAGTTTTAGTTTATATATTTTTTCGTGTTTGTTGTATTAAAGTTTGTCCTTTTTTATCCTAATAAATGATGTCTTTATTGCTCTATGTCACATAGTTTAGTAGTGACTAAGGTTAATTTAAATGCATTTTTTTCCTTAAATCATTCAAAACATCATTCTTTGAAGATAAAATCTTCCACACTTTCCACACTCTAAAAGGAAGAATATATAAAATGTGGTGATTGATTAAGTATATCCTAATATACTTGAGTTAGGAAGATTGAACTCGTATATAAATTCAAATTAAACAAGGATTAAAGTGAAAGAAGCCGCAAAAGGTAAACACAAGCCGTTCACGTTCACACGAAAATCTGATATAATCGAAACTGAAGAAAGGGATTGTTTTGTAGTAGTAATAGTTTTTGACATAATTATAGTATAAGAATGATGATACATAAAATTTCATCATTTCTAATAATCAATTAACATTCTGTCTTTACAAGTGCTACTACTACCACGTCAGAACCACCGTTTTCGTTGGTTTCAAGTTTCGTGAAATTCAGATTCTCTGCTTCTCATCGTGAATATATATATACACATATTCCAGAACCCATGAAGATTCTCTCGAGTCTCGCACTCTTTCATTATTATATATATGCATACAACGTTATGCATAAACTACCAAAACTGGAACCTGTGATATTTATCTAACCTTCACCATCTAAAATGCCTCCTCCTTCTCCTCTTATTTTCTCTATACTCTGTTTTCTCTCTGTTTTCATCTTCACTTCATCATCCACACCCAAAACCATCACCCTCCCTCTCTCCCACTTATTCACCACCCACCCTTCTTCACACCCATTCCACACCCTAAAACTCGCTGTTTCAACTTCCCTCACAAGAGCCCACCACCTCAAAAATCACCAACCCAACCCACCCAAAACCCAAATCCACCCTAAAAGCTACGGAGGTTACTCCATCGACCTCAATTTCGGAACCCCACCTCAAACCTTCTCCTTTATTCTCGACACCGGAAGCACCCTCGTCTGGCTCCCATGCTCCTCCCACTACCTCTGCTCAAATTGCAACAACTTCAACAACACACCTAAATCTTTCATCCCCAAAAACTCGTCTTCCTCCAAATTCGTGGGCTGCACCAACCCCAAATGCAAGTGGGTCTTCGGCACCAGCGTTGAATCGCGTTGTTGCAAACAAAACAGTGCCACCGCTAACTGTTCACAGACATGCCCTGCTTACACCGTCCAATACGGGCTGGGCTCAACCGCGGGTTTTCTCCTCTCGGAAAATCTCAACTTTCCGGGGAAAATCCTCCCCGATTTTCTCGTCGGATGCTCCATCGTCTCCGTCTACCAGCCCGCCGGAATCGCCGGCTTCGGCCGCGGCCCGGAGTCCCTGCCGTCGCAGATGAACCTCACCGGATTCTCTTACTGCTTGCTCTCACACCAGTTCGACGACTCGCCGGAAACCAGCGAGCTCGTCTTGCACACTTCCTCCTCCGACAACAAAAGAACAAACGGCGTCAGCTACACGCCGTTTCGGAAAAACCCCTCCAGCAAAAACCCCGCGTTCGGTGCGTACTATTACCTCACTCTCAGGAGAATCGTCGTTGGGGAGAAGCGCGTGCGCGTTCCGAAGAGGCTTCTAGAGCCTGACGTTAACGGTAACGGCGGCTCTATCGTGGACTCAGGGTCCACCTTCACGTTCATGGAGAGGCCAATTTTTGATTTGGTGGCAGAGGAGTTTGCGAGGAAGGTGAACTACACGCGCGCGAGGGAGATTGAGAAAAAATCCGGGCTGAGTCCGTGTTTTGTGGTGTCTGGAACGGCGACGTTTCCAGAGCTTCGGTTTGAGTTCAGGGGCGGCGCGAAGATGAGTCTGCCGCTGACGAATTATTTCTCGTTGGTCGGGAAATCCGACGTGGCGTGTTTGACTATCGTGTCTGATGACGTGGCGGGTCCCGGCGTGGCGGCTGGGCCCGCTGTGATATTGGGGAACTATCAGCAGCAAAATTTCTACGTTGAGTATGACTTGGGAAACGAGAGGTTCGGTTTTCGGAGTCAGAGTTGCAAAACGCGCGTTTAACGTTGGGTTAGTTAGGATTTCACAAAAAAAACAAAGGCTTCAAATTTGTTGTAGATCTGTGGTAGCATGGTTCTACTTTTATTTTCTTAATCCATTGTTATTCAATCTCTCAATAAATTAGAATTTAAAAAATATTAATATTTTTTTAAATTGTGTTAGAAAAATTGTGCTATAATTTTTAAAAATTCAATAAATATTTTTTAAATCAAATACTTAATGTTACTATCCGATAAATGTACCCTAATAAATAACTGAATAAACCAATGATAATGAGAATTAGAAAAATTTAAACTATGCAGTAAAAAGTATATAGAATAGGATTATGTGCTTAGACTAGGATTATGACAAAATATTTAATTAATTTTTATTTATTTAAGATTAAAATGTGAGACTATTGTTATCTTTTTTTATTTAAATACATTTATTATTTTAATATAATTTAAGTTATATTTTTCTAACACTAAAGTTACAATTACTAGCAATCAAATTGTTAGTAATAATTATTGTTGGTTATGACACCTCAGTTGATATCATGCAGGTAAATCCGTATAGATTCCAGTGAAATTGTTATTATTCACCTAAAAAAAAAACTCTTGTGAAATGTTTTTTAATAGATTTTAAACACGAAGTATATTTAAAAAAAAAAAACACTAATTTTTAAACATGCACTACACTCTCGTAGTCTTTATAGATGACTAAAATATACTTGATTTAACTTTTGGGATATTTACTAAAATATGATCGTTTATTTCTTAAATTACCAAAGTAAGTATTCTTTTCTTTAAAAAAAATACTAAAGTACAAACACGATTTCCTTTTAAAAAGGTCATGCAAGCTTTACTTCACTTTTTATTTCTAAAACACTAAAATTCCTGTTTTAATTTTGTTTAGTAATAATAACAATAACTGTAATTATACTAATATTAATTATAAAAACAGTAGTACTAATAATGATAATTATTATTATTATAATAATAAATATTGATAAAAATTTGCTTTGGTAAAAAAAACCTGGATTTTTTCATCTATGAATAGAATATGAATCCTAGAATGCTTTATTAACTTTGTTTGAAAATTATATTCCTTAGACACTTAATTCGTTCTTCCTTTCTCGTGCTAGTTTAAGAAAAGGGAACTTCTTTTCAAAGGAATCGATTCTTATTTAATGTTCTTTGGAGAAAGTTTTGATGGAAGGTAAAGTGTTGGGTTATCTTTATTCGTTCTTCACTTTTGCATTATTTTTCCTTTTCGTTTGTCCTTTGCACTCAAAGAACCAACTCCACTTATTTACTTCCCCAAAAGTAATATCATTTCGTGCCTTTGCATCATCACCAACACTGTTGTGAAGTAAATAAAATTGCAGTTTAGTTTTGGTGTTCGATCGTTAGAAAGTGAACAGTGTATAGAGATGGTTTTAGTCACAAAACAGAAAAAAGGATATGAGTTTGTGAACAAAAAAAAAGTGATAATTAAGGTTGAATTGAACGTGGCATTGAATACGACCAAAAGTGTTAATTGGTGGGTTCTAAAAGGTTCTTTGTGAAGTGAACTTGTGATTTTTAATTTGATAGTGCACTAAAAAGAGAGATGAGTTGAGAGTGAAATGGTGCATGAGTCCTAAAATGTATATCATCACTTAACTTTTTATGGCTTTGTTGATGTTAGATTGCTTAATATATAAGTCTACAGTTTTTTTTCTTCTTCTGCCCTTCAATTAAGACAAATCACTTTTGTACAGAACTTTTCTTATATAATTATGAGAGATGAAGAGAAAAAAAAAATTGAAGACAGTGAACCAATCTTTTTCTGTAGTGTTTTGTATTTTCGGTTACTATATCTATTAGATTGAGTTGTTATATGAAGTTTAGGTTTACTTCCGATAGCTGGATATACTTTGTTTCTCTATTACTTGATCATGTTTAATTATCGGCATCTAGTTTAAGTTTGTTCTCGAGTAGATGTGTGTATCTACGAGGTACTCTGATGATAAAGTTAGAATCATTTTATTCGATCTATGAGATAAAATTACTTTACTTACCTGTTAAGCATATCTCTTATTTATAGTGTTTGTTTGGCTTTGATTTATTTAAACTTTTATTTTTCACAAATTACAATTATTAAATATATTTTTAAGTATTTTGAAATATTTATTGGACTTGGGTACAATATTTTCCTATTTTATTATTTATTTATTATATTTTAGCTTTTATCATGTTCACGAACTTTCGTTCATTCGATCTCATTATTACAAAGACATTTTGTTAATTATGTTAATTAAGTAAAATTATTTTTCTTTAATTTCTTGAATAATTTTTTTTCTTCCACTTTTTGTATCTTAATTTTACATTCTTTATTGTTATCTCTTTGTTTATTTCAAATTTTAAGATTAAGAATATAAGTTCTTATAATTTCAACTGACTTATTTCATCTTCAAATTTAAAGCATTGTTTTCTCAATCAATTAGAGTATTTACATTTAAAGTTTTGTTTTTTTTAAAAATACTTTCCATAATATCGTGTGAGCAATTTATTAGTTCAACCATGGTTCTAAACTTATTAAAAACTCCTAAAAATGGGTAAGTTAACTTTTATGCATTTACTTATGAAAGTCATTATTAAATTTAAATAAACAGAAAAACGTTTTTCTTATTTTGCTGAGGAATTTATTGGTACATAGAATTTTATTATTTTGGATAACAATATTGTACTTTTATTGGCTGAAATTTCTTTAATTGAAATTTAAAATTTAGTTGAAATTTAAAATTAAGAAATCGTTAGTCTAGTGAAGAAAAAAACTCATAACGGCTGTTCATTTTATAATTGAACATTACTTTAATGGACAAACTTTAAAAATATTAATCATATTCATTATGCAGTGTCTACTAAGATTAAATATTAATAGACTATGATGATGATGAATGTATTAATGATGGTAAACTTATTTTTTTTATTTCATTTTTTATTTGTTGTTTGTGTTTTTTACTTTGTGACTTTTGGATTGTAGATTATAAAACTTATCTCAAAATCAAGAACGTTCACCATTACACACAACAAATAACCATATTATCATTACTTGAAAATAAAAAAGAAAATACCACATTTTCTATCATACTTAAAAAAAATATTATTAAGATTAAAAATAATTTGTAGATGTAGGGAGAATTTCTCAAACCACAAGTGCTAATTGATATGTGGAACCAATGAATATGGCCCAGTAGATTAAAATTTGGGCTTCTGTTTCTTCTTCTAACGGATTGGGCCCAACTTCAATTTGAAGACAAGTAAGTAAACTACAACACACCATGGGCTGTTTCTAACTGCACCTCCATATCTTCTTCTTCCACCTCCATACACAACATGAAAATACATTTTTGTCCTTCTTGTGTCATCCTCATAGAGTAGTTTCCGGATTATGTAATTCAGAAACTCATTTGAAAAAAGACTTCCTGATTACATAATCCGAAAGTTAAATAAGACTTCCAAATTATGTAATCCAGAGAATAATCATGCATATGAAAAATGACTTCCAGATTACGTAATCCGATAGCTAATTACAAATTTGAAAAATGAGTTCCGAATTACATAATCCATAATATTATAAAGGGGTATTTTTGGAAATTTGAAAACTTATGGAGGTGAGAGAAGAAAGGTATGGAGGTGCAGGAAGAAACAGTCCACGCCATGTTTATGATATAGAAAAGAATGGGATTCACATATACCATCATAAACTCTAACTTTAATATGATTATTGGAAAAAAAATAGTGTTAAGCGATTATAAACACTCCTCGAACTTATAATTATTTTCTCTCTATGCAATGTTTATTTTCACCAATAATTAAGTGTAAATAAGAGTTGCAAGCCCAATTATCCAGAGACTTTCTTCCTATCATTTTTATTAAATATAAAGGCTAAAATATATAATTTTTAAACTCCAAAAACTCATATTTGTGTTATTATTAAACTTTATTTTTCATCAATTAATAATACAATTCATTTAAATAGTTTATATTAAACTATAGATTATTTATATTATTTTTTTGTAGTTAATATATAGTAGGATGTAGAAGTGATGTTGTGTAACTGATAACTGATTTTGATTTATTTGTGATGGATTATGATAGGGATAATGTTGAAAAGGATAGTTGACGGTGGTGCACAGAATATAATATGTTCTTGAGCAGAGACATGGAAAACTCAATTCCAACGTGGCAAAGGAAAAGTGCGTCGACAAAATCTAAGTTGATGGTGGGAGATTCATTGAACATGTGTGTGCATTGTTGGATTTGATGCTTACTACAGATTGTCGTGTAATTTTCCTTTCATTGTCTTTTTGCAATTCCATCTTCAAACACTTCAAACCATACATTGCTTTCACTTCTATCTCTGCCAGACAACAATTCATCATAATACTTTCCACCACAATTTCTCTCACCTTAGTCGGTAAGGCGAGTAAAGTCCTTATTTTCAATCTCAAACTATTTTAATATATCAAATATACTTTTTTAAATTTAATTATTATATTATTATTTTTTAGATTTAAGATTACATTCGTGTTGAGATCACACATTTAACATAGATTATAACATTTTATTATCTATATCATCCTAGCTTAGAACAGACATATATTGTCCTGTTCTATATCAAATGTGTATCATCCCAATCTAAATTATGATGTACCTGAGGTTCGTAACAAAATGAAATGTTTGAGGAGTGAAATTTTCGAAAGACCTACCGTTATTTTCTAAAGTGTAATTTCTAAAAATTAACCAAAATGTTTGAATGCTCGTTACAAACTCTAGATTTATCCTTGTACTCTTGTTTTATTACGTAAAACTCAACGAGAGATCCTAAGTCGACTAAACATATGAATATTTCATAATATATAAATAGATAAAAACTTCATCTTATGAGTCGATTTTATAAAACTGAGTTAATAAAAGTACAACCCTTAATCATTTTTGTGCAAGAATCTAATCATGAGATAATTGATCATTTCTTTCTATTGTTTGATTCGTATGATTATTGTGGAAAAAATTGGGAAAAAATTATAAACATTTTAAAGATCTTAGACAATGTAATAGATCATAAGGCTAATTCTCAATTTTTAGTTATAAATGTTTTATGAAAAGTTAGCTCCCTTATAGTTATATAAATGTTTCATAAAGAATGTGATATCTCACACCGGATAAATATTTAATCGTTTTCTCTCTTACTAGTACTACAGAATGTTCTTGTAAATTATGATTAATACCAGACATGATATATAAGCAGTAAGTTCAGATCTAGAGGTTAAGCGTATTTGACAATTTTACGTAAGACAAAATTTATTCATGCATCATTTTAATTGTACCACTTATACTTTAAAACTATTTTTCTCGGTCACAATAAAGATCGAGAAGATAATATATAAAGAAAAAAATATGAATTTCAAAATTATAAATTTTTTAGATAAGATTTGAAGTTTTATGTTTTTAAGTAATTTAATTACTATCATAAAAATATATTTTTTTTATAAAAAATATATTACTACACTAAAAAAACTCCAGTACACCGCAAAGACATTAAATCACTATGATAATTATATATAGATAGATAGATATTAATATTAGTGTATTAAGTAAATTAATTTGAAATCATGCTAATATCTGCTCTAGTAATTTCCTAAATCTTAAACCCATGCCCAAAACAATCAAAAGATACTTCAAATTGACTTGAGGCAAGGAACGGCTATGGTCAAACGGTGGATTCTGTCTTGAAAGTAAGAAGATTACGATCATACATTAATTAATATCTTCAAAATCATATGCATAATTACTGCTATTTTATCTATCCCACTAAACTAAAACACACATTTTTTATAATTTTTGTATTATATTTAATATTAAATAGTGAATTTTAAGTCTAACAATATCATAAAATCGATTTATAAGGTGAGATTTCTATTCACGTATGAAAATGTCATAATCTTTAGTTGATGCGGGATTTTCGACACACCTCTCATGTTGAGGCTATCAATTTGTGCGTATGACTATATATTATGGATTGTCCAAGGTCAAATAGCGACCCTCTCAGACCGATGTTACCAATTCGTGTGTGAGACTATATATTATAGGTGATAGCGAGTGACCTATAAGTCCAACAAACACTCATTATAATAAACTCTAAATAACTCTGATAACATATTAAGAAGTGAACTTTAATCTTAATCAAATCTAATAAAACCAATTTATAAGTTATAAAAATGTCATAATTATAAAGATGTGATAATCTTAAACCATTTTGAATATCCAACATTTAATATTATCAATAAATATAGGTGACGAAACAAGTGAATTAATCTTGATCTACTGTAAATCTTCTTAGACATAGATGAGACAAATTCACATGATCATGAAATATGAGTTGAAAATGTTTAAAAAGAGCTTCACTCATTCCTTAAAAAGTTTAAAATAAAATAGAAATATCATTTATTTAACGATGTATACATATATAAAAAAAATATAAATTTATTTGTAGGTTGATGGATTAAAGAGCGAGTTAGATGGATGAACTTTCATTTAGTCAAGTTGATATTTTGAACATAACGAATTAAGATTAGTTGAATTATAACGAATTAAGATTAGTTGAATTATTTTAACTGGCCATGTTGGTTTTTAGTTTATAGTTTTTGGTAAGTTTATATGATATTGTAAAAGGGTTGGATTATTTTTGAAATGGTTTATATTTTTTTTTCTAATAAAAAAATACACTTAGCTTGTGTTACAATTTTTAATAAGTTAACATGTATGATTTTTAAGATAAGTCTTAATGTGGTGGTTCTATGTTCAGAAACTGACAATAAATCCAAAATTAAATTTTGGTTTTAGGAATATTTTCAATGAGATCCCAAAAAAGGGTTCTATTAACTTATTTTTAGAATGTAAATGTTTTAACATAAATATCTTCACTTTAAAATCAATTTCCATTACTAAAATTGACCCAAAGACACTTATGTTTGACTGAAGTTTTGAATTTTTTGCAGACATTTAATGGATTTGGAACCAGAAGGATGAGAGAATTTGAAAATTATTTGTCGGCAAAATTTATTTGTAGTATTCTAAGAGATTAATTTATCTTCAGACTGTGGAAGAAGATTTAAACCACCTTAATTAATCGTTTTTTTGTTTCATGAAAATGTTTTATTGCATAATCATGTGTTTTTAATTTTTTTATAATAATCGCATCTTAATTATCAACAGCCTAACAAAAATTATGTAAATACCAATACTAAATATACATTTTTTAGGAGAGCAAAAGTAAGTAGAATTTTAAACATGCCTTTAATATTTATTTGTTTACCTAATGCCTGCTTGCATTAAAGTTTTGTAGATTAAAATTAAACGAACGTTATTTTGTAAACTGGGTTTACATAAGCAACTTTTTTTTTTCTTCTTTTTGATTTCAAAGTAAAACTGAGTTCAACATTCCGAAGAACTAATATCCAACAAGATTTCAACATTCTTATAATAAGACGTTTTGATGAATTAAACGTTTTGATGAATTAAGAGAAAAATATGTATATAAAGTATTATTAATTTCGATCTCTACGTAACATAAGTTTATATTGAACCTATCAACTCCTAAACGAATAAATTTATTTATATTAATATTATGAATAATAATTTAACGTTAAGAATAGAATAATCTAATAGTGAAACTTAGAAAGAGTTTAAAATTTATAGAGATGGAGTTTATAAAAAATGTAAAATAAAATATTTTAAACCTATTTATAAATGTTCTGTAAAATTATTTTCATTCTCTGTTTACTTTAAACTATATCCTCTAAACTCAAAATAATTTAATCTTACATAAACTCTCAATTTATTTAGGTACTATAAGATTGATTTTTTAAAATATATTCAATTGTTTATAATAGAACTATAAGATGGATCATTTAAATATATTCAATTGTTTATAGTAGAATGTGAGTATAGTAAAGATTATTTTCTTCAATAAAAAAATCAGCATATTTTCTTCAAATAGCAATATAGCATCACAATTAGAGGTGTTTACGACTCAATTCTATCGGAATTTTCATTAGTAAGTTATCAGAAGTAAATAGAAAAATGAGTTGAGGTTTTGTTTAATTAAAAAATGGCACTTGTTTGGGACATTATTTGAAAATATGAAAAGAATTGAAGTGATAAAAAAATAGGAAGAAATATATTTGTAGGAGAAAAGAAGAATGTTAAAAGTTGATGTTTGGTTGCAGGTGTGGACTGTGTGAATGTCCAATCACAGTTCATCACATTAAATCTCTTCATCATTCTTGTTTTGATGGACACGACTACTCATAATAAATGTTTTTTTTCTTCTGTACTTCACCTCTTTCTTTATTACGCCACTCTAAACATAGATCACAAAAAATAGACACCAAAACAAATATCCAAAATACCTCAAATAAACTTTCCTATATCAATATTCTATGCAAATCACTTTATTAACATATACTCTCCTAAGGTATCTTATAATTTTATCAAGTAAAATATGATATTAACATAGAAAAAGTTTTTTTTACTACAATTAAAGGTTTCATCTTCATCACAAAGTTTTTTTTTTTTTTCTTAAATTGGTGTCTAAAATATTTAATTTGTATTCATTCATTAAAATTTTTGAAGAATTTAAATTAATTTGATATTTTTTATATCTTTAAGAGATATTAAATATTGTGATAATTTTGTTTGTTAAGGTAAGTGTTGTATAAAAGTTGAAGCATGCTTAAATGAGTTATATTTTTTTTTTATCAATAAAAAAATATTAACAGAGAATTAAAATTGTTTAAAATACAAAAATTATAATTTTATTGTTACAACAAATTGTATGTTCGTCCAATTATGAAAATCAAAATGGACTAAAAGTACAATGTGATAGGTTTATATGGTAGTTAAACAACTTGTGCTTAAATATTCTAGAAACGATCCATGTATATATGGTTCTCATTTGCTAAGCTTATAATTATAGCAATGTAAAAATAGCTGATACTGTGTTATTTTCCTTCTTATTTATTATATATGTAAGTACCATCACAGAATATTCAAGTTAAATAAATGAAAATGATTAAACTTTTATAAGAATATTAACTTATGACGCAGACAAATAATTAAAATACATATGTGAGAACATACAAAATTGAACTTTTTTATCTAATTTATTTGGACCAAAAGCGACTACAAAATTAAAGGAAGAAAAAAAAAATAGTTAGTTGATTTTATTGATATAATAGAAATTTTTTTTATATTATATTTAAAATTAATCTATAAAATAATATTTTAAAAATAACTTGATAATTAAGTATTTTTGTCCAATGACCATCTGTCTCATTTAGCGAATAATTTACTGAAGGTTTTACTTAATAAAATTGACCAGCAAGGAATAGGCTTGTCTATCGACCAAATTTGCTTAACGAATATGGTTCGCCCAACAACCAATGTTCTTCAATGTTCAATTTTCTGAATTTTCGTACAACAAGAATACTGTTTGCCCAACGCCTAACAAATATGGCTTTCTCGATGACCAGTGCTATTGAGTTTTCTAATTTTTTAATTGTACTCAACGAGAACGTTATTCAGCCAACAAGTTTGCATAATTATAAATAATTTGTAGAATTATCTAATAAAAGAAATACTGCAAAAGAAATTTTGATACTTGTGACTAAGTCATCTACACATTCAAATAATCTAACATAAGGTACTATTGAAAAGTAAAATCAATTTCCCTTATCTAAATTGATGGTCTTATACTAACGAAGAACTTTAACTTCTAAAGAATATAATAATAACCTAACACACACCACAAAATCTTAATGAATTGTATAGACATATAACTAAAATCATAAATTAACATAGACTAATCTTTAGAATTACAAACACCACATACAAAATAAAAAACTAAACAAAAAAAACTCAGAAGTAAATCAAAGAAAAAAATATAATTGATCTTTTATTAGAAGAAAATATGATTAAGCACTTTTTTTACTCTATTCACAAGTTCAAATATAGTATTTTATCAGAAAAAAATATTGAGAAAATAAATAAAAAATCAGATAAATAATAATTATATTAAAATAAAATTTAAATAAATATTTTTTAAATATTTATGTGTCATTTTAGCTATAATAATTATATTTTAATACTATTTTTGGGTTTTTACAATTATAAAATTTAAGAAATAAAAAATAATATTTTAAAATACCAATATATTAAAATAAATTATTTTATAAATTATTAAAATTAAATTTATTTTATTTTATTTATCATTTTGATATTTTCATTTTTTTTTTAATTAATTATTTAATAATAATTATTAATAAAATATTAACTATAAATAAAATTATAAGAGATTATATATGTAATTCCTTGCATTTTATGAAGAAAAATCCACTGTTTCTAGAAACAGAAAAGCAAAAGTATAAAACATTGAAAACGCGAAAAACAAAAACCAATATACACTTTCTTCATTATACAAAGAAGATTTGCTTGAAAGAGTGCATGATATCGATGTATTAAAACATAATCGATTATGTAATCAATTATATGTATATATGTAATTAATTATGTTCTTATGCATAATGAATTATCTTTTAATATAACTAATATTTTTTTAACATAATAAATATTATCAAAATTTTACTACTAAATATTTTAAATAAAACAAATTAATTAATTGAAAATTTATTATTTGTTTTATTTTTATATAATTTTATTTATAATTTACATTTATTATTAATTTTTTTTAAATATAACTTTTATTTATAAAAAATATAATATATTTTTTTTAACTTTAAATTATCGTTTTAAATATATTAATATACAAAAAGAAAATTAATATACGATAACAATCAAATCATTTATTATTTTTATATGAATTTCTTTTAATTTACTTTAATTGAAACAATAATTTTTCATACTTTATCCTCTTTTGTTTCTGTTTCCAACCTCATCTTACTTCCATGTGGGTGTCTGTCTCAATCATCGCTGTGAAATAAGAAAAGCAACAAGACATTTGCATTTTCCAAACAAACGTCGTTGTCTTCATTGAAAAACACGTAGGTCCACAAATCACCGAAATTATTGTTTTTGAAACACATATGTTGAGAAATACAAACACAGGGTTTTTGGCTGTAGCTTTCATAGTCAGAATTGTGCAAATCCACAACATATGTACATAAGTGTATATATGAGAATACTTCATTTGTTGAACCTTATTCATACTAACACTTCATTCCATATATGTATCGGTCGAGAGAATGTATGATACTCATATTCGGCATTACTTAAAATTTACTCATACAATTAAAATCATTACTTCTAATGGATAAACAAATTAATCAATAATCAGGTCAATAACAAATATTTCATAATAATAATATAAATAGATACAGATTTTAAAAATATTTCATAATAATAATATAAATAGATACAGATTTTAAAAATAAGATTAGGTACTAATAGTAATGAGTGTTGAACATTAAAATCTTATTTATACGTCGAAATACCTTTGGTAGGTAACACCCAAACTTAAAATTCACATAAAGAGTAAAAAAATACAAAAAAAGTGAAAAGATGTTTGAGTAAAAGAACAACCAAGATAAAAGAGAATTATTCTTTTCATTCTAACCTATGAAACTCAAACACTTCTCTTAAATGATGTGTCGATATTCAATACTCGTATGACACTTGTAGAACACATATCCATGATGTGTCCAATTCAAAAAGTATTTGTTAGATTTATGACAATTCTAATACGGTTTTAACACAATTTTAAAAATGAAAAATACATTAATTTTCTAAAAAATCAAACTTAATTGTATAAATTGTTATTATAATTATAAAAATAAGAAACAAATATTTGTGAATCAGTCATGAAAAACATCTTTCTGATAAAAAAATAATCTAAAATATAATTGTGCACATGAATCTTTATTATCAATTTATATAATTCATAATTATATAATATATAGATTTGTGTCTCTGTGCCCTACATTTTAAAAATTATACATATTTCTGTATCCGTATCCGTATCGTATCAATGTCTTTGTCGGTATCTATACTAGATTCTAACCGGTTAATAATAATATATTTCTTCAACCATAACCATGTTTTATACACTAACATTAAAATTTCCAATTTACTACTGTTTCAACGGTTGAAGTTCCTGTTACACTGTGAACAAATGTTGACACAAACAAGTCTCTTAATAACAGTCACAAAAATGAAGATGAAAGAAGATTACAAAGAGCGAAAAGAGGAAACAGGAGCACGAGAGAAGAATGATAGAGTCGGTGACGTTGCCGGCGCGTTGATACACGTGCACATGATAACCGTAGCTTCCAACATCAACGTCTGATAGGTCCCACGATGTTCCTTCCGAGGTCTCTCTCTGAAGACACTTTTGATCCATCAACGGCTACAACTGCTCCACTGCACCCATCATTCTTCTTTTTTCTCAACACAAACCCTTCTTTGTCATCAACTTAGCCTACACTCTCGTCGTGTCGGCAAACACATCCTAACCAAACAAATTCAACCACATTAATTCATATCATTTTGTTTTTATTAATCAACAATCAAGATCTTAACCTCAATATGTTTTTTTAGTCCCACTACCTTGGACCATATAATACTTTATTTATTATTATCATTCATCCCACTTTATATCTATAATATTTCCTAAACGAATTATAATACATTGATTTTTTTAAATAATTATATTATAATTCTTAATATTATTATTTAAATTATTTTATATTATTTAATATAAATTTATTTTTTATTGGATTACAAATAATTCTTTTAATTGTCAAACAAAAAGTATAATTTTTCTTGGTAAACATAAAATAAATAGTTATTTCGAACTTCATTTCAAAAGAAATATTATTTTTCTAAATTATTTTTTTTAACTTTTTAAACATCATAGTCTCTCATGAGAATTTTGGCAAATAATAGAACAAGTCTATTCAATCAATTTTTTCTTTATAACGATTTTTTCGTCATCTTTTTTATTTATTTTAATTCAGTTTCAATAAATTTTGTTAGAGGTATGTTTGGATAGTTAGATTATAATTTTTTTTTGTATAAAACGTGTTTCCCGAGAGAAGAGAGAAGATGAAGAAGATGAAGATGAAGATGAAGATGGCATGAATCAATCAAGAATGAAGTGTGAGTTGCATAAATCAAGCAAAAGTGTAATCATTACCCGCCAAACCAAACCGATTGATCCAAGTTTCTGTCATCTGCAAAGAGTATTCACCACTTCCAAGGTTTTCTTTTCCTACTCTATTAACTAGCCAAGATAAACTATTATTCAACATTCATTATTTTCTAGTATAATTATGTAAAAAGATTGAGGTATTTACCTGTACAAAACATATTTCTATTGCTATCACAAACATATTATAATTATTAAACTCATTTACATCCATATTATAACTAATTTTTTTTTTCTTATAACATTCCTAATTTCTCATGTCTAAAATATCATAACATCCGACTATAAATATATATTATCATTCAACACTTTTAATCTCAAATAAAATATTATTAATAACTCAACATATTCCCACATAGTTTTAAATAATATACTATTTCACTTAAAAATCATTAATTTTGTAAACAAATTTTTTATTACCACATCACGTTATCACGTTGATCCAAATATTCTAACATATGATTTTAACATATAGTTGTATTAAAATTTTAAACTAACTTACCTTACCTAAATTTTGAGCACGTACTCACAAAGAGCTCCAAATTTACGTAACTTGAAGACAACTTAACCTGTACCGAAAGTTTTAATGAATTATCTAACAACATTATAATGACTATGAACAAAAAGAGAGTAATCCTAAAGCTAAAAACACTACTTACGGAAGACTTATACTATAAACAAATCTAACCAGTTAAAAAACTAACTCAAAGTAAAAATTAGAAAATAAACTTTGACTATAATTATTTTAAAATATTATTAATTACTTAAAATTTGGATAACAGAATAAAAATAACTATAATTTCACTAATAATAATTTGTATTTTTTTTCCAAACAATAGTTTTTAAGCAAAAATATGACTAATGTTTATTGTTTCATTTTAATCAAATTTGAATATATTATAGTTATTATTTTTATAAATTCAGGTCATAAAAATATGATGTTTGGTTTAAAATGGTCAATAACTAATACATTATAATCAATATAAAAAATGTAAAATATAAAATAATAGTATTGTATTCTTGTTAACAACATTATTTTTTTATTTCACATTAGAAAACGGTAATAGCACATAACGAAATGGAAGTAAATTAATAACCAGTATTTAACCTTTAATCTAGTAAATAATATTTACTATGTGCGAAATGATTTTAAAAATAAAAAATAATTAATTAATATATTCATTAAATTAAATAATATTTTATAAATTATAAATTATTAATATTTAAATTAATAATAAATATTTATAAATTAGTTTCTAAATTATTATTTAATATTAATTACAAAACTTTTATTTATTAATTATTTTTTAAAATAATTACTTTAGAATTTAAAGTAATTAATAGTTATAATCTTCGTAATTAATGTTATATATTACTTTAAAATTTAGTTTAAACTTGAAAATATTTTTCTTAGAAAAATAATGGATTATGAATAACATAATCTATTATATATAAGAAACTAAAACTTCACCTTTTTAAACTATGCATTAATATTAAAATTGATTAAACCCAAACTACAATAAAATTATATGTAACTTTATATATATACACATGGTATTGTATTATATAAAACCACGTGTAACTTGTAAAAGGCAAACGCTTTTTCTTTTGGAAATAGTTTCATTAAATGTCACATAAGTTACGTATCCCATTAAAATATCTAGCACAATTAAGACGTGAAGGAAGATGTGATAATATTTTGTGGATTAAAAATAGAGAAAAACCAATTATAATATTAGATTTTTTTTAAAGGTAAGATTTTTTTATAAAGTGTCTTTTTTTTTTCGCGTTTCGTCTTCACGATCTCTATGTATGATAGTCTTTGATTGATTATTTCTTTTGTAGAATAAGTGAAAAGAATCTGTAAAAGTATTCCGACAATCAAGTTAGTCTGAATACAGTGTACAGGTGAGTCGACTAATATTTAGTCAAACATCACTTAAGTAGAAATTAAGATCAATGACAGTTTAAATACATATTCTACTCTTAATTCATTAAAATGTATTTTTCAAACAATACTGAAACATAGATCTCCAAAACAAAAAATAACGATTACTCAGAATGATGTTATCTTAATGAATTTAAACTCATTTTTCAAACAATATTAAAACATCAATCTCTAAAATAAAGAATATCGAATGATATTATCTTAATGAATTTAAGGTAAGAACACTTATCACATTTAACTTACAAATTTTAGCATAATAAAATTATGAGTTCTGTTTTTTACTTAGGTCTTTGTATAATTTGCAGTATAATAAATAAAGTAGAAAAGTTAGAGAAAAAGGGATAATGTACAGAATACACATAATCTCATGGTTTGGTGTCGCTTTTTGTCGTTCGGTCAATGACTCAACGCGAACAAAACAAACCGATTTCTATTTCCGAAAAGACCAATAGCAAAAGCATTTTTGTCATTTAAAAAATTTACAAGTTATGTGAGCATGAAGGGCCAGCACTTATATATATACACACACATAGCTGCTTCACCATTACAAATACTCACTCTCTTCTGTTCTCTCATTCTCAACCCATTTCTCTGCTCTCAGAACTTCCCATCACACACACCACAAATGGAAGAAACCAAATCCAAGTTCAAGAGGATTTGTGTCTACTGTGGAAGCAGTTCTGGTAACAAAGCTAGTTACCAAGAAGCTGCTGTGGAACTAGGCGAGGAGATGGTAATTTTGTTTCCTCACTTTCACTTTTCTTGCATTCTGTAACAATACCACTTTCATCAACTTCACTTAATCTTCTTCTTCACAACACAAGTCCTTTTCACATGAAAAAGACACCCAATTTCATGCCTTTATCTCCATAGACTCTAGTGAGAAAAACAAACAAAAGAAAAATGGTTTAAACTTGAAAGCAGGCTTAAAAAATCTTCATCCACTTGATTTTGGGGTACCCTAGAATTATTATATTTTTGTCCTATTAGCTATTACTTTCACTAAGTTATGTTCAATGAACTTGCTTCATTTAAGAGTATTTGAATCCGTTTTTTCTTCAAAGTCTGCGGCAGTTTCTCCTCTTAGCTTTTTTTATTCATTTTTGCCTCTTTCTGAACTGTGTGGTGTTTGTGTTTCCTTTTGTTTTCTCATTTTATGAGTTTTAGGTGAGAAATGTAATCCTTAAACTCTGAACTCTTGGTTATGATCGATGAGGAATGAGAATGGTTTAGGTTAAGAGTTTGTCATGAAAGAGAGAGATTGCAAGCTGGAACCTGCTGTCAGTTGAGCAGCCTTCTTGCATGATCTATGTTATGCCTGTAACATGTTTTTTTTCTTGTTCTGTTTCTTTTTTGTGTCAAATAATTCTGCAACTGAGAAAAAAAAATAGAGAAAGAAATGTTCTATGCGCGTTTCAAGGAGGATGAACGTGCAATTTTGGCATCATTACACTATGAAGCGTGCTCTTAGCCTTTGGCATTCCCCACAAGCTTCATCACCTCCATGATTTTTCCCTGTGGTCGAGGGGTAATTTATTTGCATCCTAAAATGATTTTTCCCTGTCACCAAACTTTACCATTGACCACTATGTGAATATACTATAGTAAAATTATTAGTATTTTATTCAGCTTGTGTCCAAATACTTGGCTTGTTTGTTTCTTCCATGATGATGATTAATTCAGTGACACGTGTCTAACTGGTTTGGTTTTCAATGTTTTTTTTTTTTAGGTTGAGAGAAGGATTGATTTGGTCTATGGAGGTGGTAGTGTGGGGTTGATGGGTCTAGTTTCTCAGGCAGTTCATGATGGTGGACGCCATGTTCTGGGGTTTGTTTTTTTTTCTCTCTCTTAATCTCATTCTATGTCTATATTTTATGGTGTTTAGACCAACTTGATCATTCTGTTGATTGGTACAACGAAGTGGGTTATGATGTTTAATCCTTCTGTTTTGCCTACTGACCCATGCGTGTTTCCCTGTTTCCTAAGAAATAGGACATCATTGGATAAAAAAAAACAGGCAACATTAGACATTAGTTTTTGCCTATTTGATTAAAGCTTCCAAATGTTGGATGCAAGGGAGCATTTTGGATATAAATAAAATATAAGGTTACTATGTGATGTGGTTAATGTAGCTTTATGTTCCATTGGGGCCTTTAAAAAGGGGGAAAAAGTGTGTTAACCTTTACCCATGGTTAGAAGCCTTTTGATCAGCTTTGCTCTGTTGGATAAAAGTTGAATGCCTTTTAGCCCTTTTAACAGTGGAAAGTTTTTGCTCTGGAATTGGAGCCACACCATTGCCTTCAATAATATTTTACTTTGCATGCACTTTCAAGACATGCTTAAAACTCATCCATCTTCAAATTGGTCTTTGCTTTCTTTTGTTATTTGTTTATTGAGTAATCATTTTTCCTCTTATAAAATATTTCCACCTCTGTCTTTTTGACTGATGGTGTGCATCATTGCCTCACTTTTGCAGTGTTATCCCAAGAAGTCTCATGCCAATAGAGGTAAATCACTCTGTCTCTGGCTACTATGCTGTCTTTTATACAGTGATTACATAGTACAATTTTTACCACATTGATGATGTTATCTAATAATAAATTGTTGTGTCTCAATGAATAATTTAATAATGTGTATGTTGTAAATACAGATAACTGGTGAGCCTATTGGTGAAGTGAGAGCAGTATCTGATATGCATCAAAGGAAAGCTGAGATGGCTCGTCAAGCTGATGCATTCATTGCCCTTCCTGGTATGGATTATAACTGATAACTATATTGACACAAACACAAAACTGAAACAAACGACATAGTCATGTGAAGTGGGGATTTTTTGTCTTTGAGTGGTACAACATTAACACATGTTGCTGTTACTCATGTCTTGTTGTTTTCAAACACCAGGGGGATATGGAACCCTTGAAGAATTGCTTGAAATCATTACATGGGCTCAGCTTGGAATCCACAGCAAACCGGTATGAACTATTCCTCAGCTTCATTATGTGATTAGACAAAGTTGTTCCACACAAAAGGAGATACTAATGACCTTAGTTCAGAACTTGGTTCTCTAAAATCTATGTCAGCATCTATTTTCTAAACAGTATATAGTATTGTGTCAAATTAATGAAAAATGCCTCTTATGATCTCTCTGGGATCGAATTTCTGTTATGTGATTATAAAAATGAAGAAGTCAAATCTCATCTTTGCTTGTTTCCTTAATCAACTTGCTTCCACATGACGCATGATATTACGCATTCATTCACCATCTCCTTATTTTAATATCTTAATAGAACATTATATGGATTAGACACGCGTTTTGATCTTAGTTAAATACCCTGCTAAAAGGGTATATTCTAGCAGCACAAGGAAGCTTCACAATGGAACCTACACATGTGGGGAATTTAATTCAACATTCACACGAGAAGATATTTTGTTTAGTTAATCGTTGTCACGTTACATTATTTGATGGTTTTCCGTTTGAATGGGAGAAGGACATAGAAAATGATTGAGGGAAACGACAGAAATTTAAAGTTAATGGTCAATGGAATGCATATGTTGGAATTATTATTATGATTAACAATTTTTGTGGTGCAGGTGGGTCTGTTGAATGTGGATGGATTTTACAATTCCTTGTTGTCTTTCATTGACAAGGCCGTTGATGAAGGCTTTATCTCTCCAAAGGCACGTCGCATTATAGTGTCAGCCCCCACAGCCAAAGAACTGGTTAGAGAGTTAGAGGTGTGTGAACAATTTTCTTTTAGCTTCACTTTATATGAAATGATTGTGAACAAAAACAAAGTTTTGTGGCTGAGTTATCTAAGAATTAAGATGGTGATGATGCTAATTATCATTGTTAGTTAATTAGAATGGCTTAATCAAGTTGCTAAATCAAGTGGGCCATGTTGTGGAGACAATGATCATTGAATGTTTTATGAAGCAGGAACATGTACCTGAACGAGATGAAGTTGTATCCAAGTTGGTGTGGGAAGAAAGACTAAGTTATGTGCCTGAATCAGAAGTTGCCATGTGACTCATCTTGTGAGCCTAGTGGGAGATTGATGAACACTTAGTTTTGGGATCTTTTCTATCATTTTGTTGTTTTTTTTTTATGTGTCTTGGGTACATAATAGTCAATATATATGGGCATAGGAAGTGTAGGATCATACATCATCCTCTTATTTTGCTTTTTTCCAACTTATGTTGATGCCCCTACTATACACAAAATGAGGGTAAGTCAAAAACATGGAAAAATCATCAATGGAAGTTTTCTTATGGATCATTGCTCTTTTTGTCCTTTCTCCCATTTTATTTATATTATATATTAAAATGCTATACTTGATAAATTAACCCTTTTGAGAACAACTCTTTAATAATTCAAATGGGGAAATGCTTATTTAGTTGAGATTATTGCATGTCTAGTTTTTGGTAAACTATTCTATATAGTTTGGTTCACATGGGTGTTTAGAATTGTTCATGAAAGGAATATTATGTATAAAAAAATAGTTATAAACTTATTTCCTTAAAATTTTGAGCTAAAAACTATAATTTTAATCTTTTAAACAAGTTTATAATATATTGGGGTAACATTTTTAATATTTTCAATAAGTGATACCAAAATCATTAATTCATTTAGGAGATTGACTTATTAGTAATCAAATCACTTCTTTTCAATTTGAAAGAAAATTTGAAGATATTATAACAAGTTTGTATTGTAACAAGCAACAACAACAATAAACTTGATGCCCAATGCCACATCAAACACTTTTCTTCCATCTTTCTTTAATCAATTATTTGATCATTATCATGTCACTATAAAGTTAGTTGAAACCTTTATACAAAATAAGAGAAATGTCTCACAAAATCTACACAATAAGAAAAGTTTGATGTAACAAAATGCATGTGAGGCACATGATCTGTAAGAAATTAACACTTGCCCAGTGCTACCAAATTTGACTTAATCAATTATATGAGATCAAATCTAATCCAATCTTATTGGAAAATTTCCAATCACCAACCATTAAAAAAATAATTGTATTCATCTAATTTCCTCCCTCTACAAGAAACTATAGAATTTCCAACCATTTTTCAAAATATTCTGCTGCATTGGCTATCAAAAATATAATCAGAAAGAGAAATAAACAAAGGCTTTGGGAAATATTTATTGCATACCTCTATCCAACAAATTTGGAATGAGAAGGACCTATGAGTTATTTTATCCTAAAGTTTATATTAAATAAATATATCTATTTACAATTGGAAATAAATCCTATAAGAAAGAATTTTGGTGATGAGTGGGTGAGGATATCGGTTAAAGAATCAATAAAAAAATCTTAAATATTATAGTAGAGGGTACAATTATATAATATTTTTTATGTGCCAACTAAAATTATAATATTTTGTGTGTACCAAATAAAACTATGATATTCTTTAATAAGATTTTATATTTTTAATTCTTTATTTAATGGTCTAACGTATACATGTTAGCATTCCTCCTAGAGAAAGGGTTTTACAGTGTATAATATGACAACAACAAAATTAGAACGTTTGATTCTGTGTGCTTATTCATATTCCATTGCATATTCTTTATGTGCATCTAGATATTAGAAACAATATTATGAGACATAATTTTAAAAAAAAATAATCATAAAAGAGAAAAAAATGGGTATGTAAAATGAATTAAAATTCTTTTATAAATTAAAATTACTTTATGTACTTAATTTTCATGGAATACTTCTTCTTGATCAATCAAACTATTGAAATAAGAAAAGTCAAATTTAGTGATTAATATTTTTATTAAGAAGTAAATTTTAACATTAACTTAATTTTATAAAGTGAGTTTTGCACATTCCAATAGACTCTCCCGACGTCAAAACCTTTAAACTTGTGTATGAGACTATATATAATATGAGTGATTTGATAACAACCCGATAACGAGTGACATGATAAACCCAACAAATGCTGTTAGAATAGATTCTAAATGACTCTGATATCATATTAAAAAGTGAACTTTAAGTATAACTTAACCTTATAAGACCAATTATAAGTTAAAGTTTACATTTACTTATATATATTATTTAATGTCCTATCTTTAGCAGATGATCTCTAACGCTCTTAGAATAATAATAATTTTTTAACTTTCATATTTAATTATATTTTGAATAGATTTATTTCCTATATGAATGATTTCTATACAAAACCAAAAAGACACATTATGAACAAACAATATACTACTTGAAGAAGAAGGAAAACAAAACTCATTAAATCAACTACTATGAACATACTCATGGCATTTTATAATACAACATTGGTATCATCCAATAAAAAAGTGCATGACTTCTATCTCACGATTCATCATCTACATAACCACCTTATTATTTTGGTCGTGAAAATTCCAAAGATTTCATGGAATCTTTATAAACCAAATGATGGGGATAACGTTAGTCTAACTCATAATATCACATGAACTAGGATTTTGTCGCATGTACCAAATTTATTTGCTTGGTATCATGTTTGGTGACTTTGACCAATGACCCATAATTGTGGTGTATCTAATAAAAGATAGCAAGAATACACAGAGATTCCCTTCGGTGATTTATCTTAATTTAGTCTCTAAATTGCACTAAGTAAACCTTTTATCTTTGCATGAGAAATCTTCAAAATGTGAACATCTAAATTCTGAAATCTCCTGAAAAAACGGAATTTGAACCACTTATATATAAGTTGTGATGCTTTTTAGTATACCACTTATGAGTTGACTTGTTATGTAGGACACACTTTAAGCCTTGTAACAGACAAAATTGGTGTTTTTCTTCTTCTTCCGAACATGAGAACAAGACTCTTATCTTGGAATTCTTTGTTTCATCAATAAGGCAATTTGTTACTGCACTTCCATTTTTTTTTTTGAAAAGTTAGATTTACTTTTAGTGAAACTAAAAATTGAACCTAAATTCTTGCATCCTTCATCATCTTATTTGTTCCAAAATGCAGATAGTATTCTCAGTTCTAAAATTCATAAGCCATATGACTTTTGTATTGTAAAATTTAGAATAGAAAGTTGTCTTCTAAATTTTGATAGTTTATTTGTTTCTATTTTTGCTTAATTTTTCTTATCATTTTAAATCAAACAATAACTATTTTCACTATTTTTTTTTCTCACTACACAGTTTCATTCCCTCTATTTCTTTTATCTTTACTAACACATCATTAAAGATTGGTAATGTCAATATTAATGAGAAGAAGTTATATATCACCCTCACTTCAAGCTCAAAAGTAATGTGTTCCCTTAACAGATCAAACTTTTTAAATCATTTCATGATTATTTATGTCTCATAAATGGTAGACTCTCTTGCTTGTACAAAATTTAAGATTAGCTTTCTTTTTAAACCTAATACTAAATCTTTCAGTTCCATAAAAGACGTAATATACAACAAGAAATTGATTAAATAAAAATTAATTTCTATGGTAGTTTCCAATTAATCTGTTACAGAGATCATAGTCAACAAAAATTGAAAACTAATTCATAGTACACATACAAAATTCAGTGCACCAACATGCATTTATTAGTATATTACCATACCCTGCGACTCAAAATTTAAGGACTTGCAAAACATTAAAAAGCAGGACCCTTTTGCAAACCACTGAATGATACAGATGCAGATGAAAAATAGTCTTTGCTAAGTTTAGGATCTGGTTTCATGGCTTCATCTAGGTTCTGCTGCACCTACTGTAGCAGCAAAAGAAAAACAGAAAATATGTGATCATTGTTCAATCTTGGTCTTGTCCTAACTCCTAATTAAGTGTGCAATTACCTAGAGAGTTTTCTTAACCTCATCAACTCTTCTACCAATTGCCTTAATGCTCTATATCATTGCATATATTCAAAGTCATGAACACGAGTTTGATAAAGAGTAATAGTTTAAATGTCAAGACTTCATGCTAGCTACTAACCACTGCAGCTATTTCCAACACGGCCTCTTACATTTCATATGAGAGAACATAGAAACTCAGGCATGGAAGACAAAGACATTGAAAGGAAGAAAGCAAGGTCATATTTCATGTACTTAAAAAAAAAAAACTTAATTGGATTGTATTAAGAAGTATGTAACTCAACCTCATAAAACTGACTTATAAGATTGAGTTATCCTTAAAGTCAACTTTCTAGTATAGTATCAGAGTCGTTTCGAACCTATCCTAGTAATTGTTTGTTGAGGTTATTAAGCTACCTGCTACCGGACCACCCATAATATATAGTCTCACACACGAGTTGGTAGTCTCAGTGTGAGAGAGTGTGTTGGAGATTTCACATCAACTAAAGATTAAGACATTTCATAGTATATAAGTGGGTGCAAACTTCATCTTAAAAATTAGTTTTATTAGATTAAGTTAAATTTAAAATCTACATCTTAATACATTAGATAACAGGTATGATAACAACCATTATCTCATACAAGACATCATATACCCTTCCTAGGTAGATTCCGTGACAGAAAATACAACAAGAAGTTAGATTATTACTATTTTCTAATAATCCATACATGCATAAGAAACAAATTTCATGTCAGAACATACCTCATCAGAAATGGGAACACCATAAGATTTGGTTATTTTGGTGACATCAGAAACCAAAGGATACTTCAAATCACCAAGGCCACTTCACTTTCTATCTTTTGGATCCATGCAAGGTGCGAGAACTACAATAATAACAACATCATATATGAAGAATAAATAAACTGTGGCAGTTCCATTAGAAAGGCTATGACAGGCATGAGAACATAATGAACCTATTGATTCCAACACAGACCATTGTTTTTCAAAGACACACATCTGCATGTGAGACTACTCAAAGGTCTTGTTGTTGTGTGTATTAGTCTATGAATATCATGGGTTGGAAAAATCATAACAAATTCTCTTTTCTTGGGATAGATATAAAATAGATATTTGCAGAAACATTTTATATCTAACAAAGAAGATTTTGTTCTGATTTTCTCAACATAATGTAATCTCAGTGTAACAAAATCATGTTTCAAAGTTATGTTTGTTGTAAGTAGGTTTAATTTTTTCATAAGCTTCATTTGAAGCAGAATATGAGATTGTATACACATAAACACACACCTCATTGACAGGTCCAGCAGTAATATCTAAAAGTTTAAACTATAAACAGAAAACACTTTTTCCAACCAAACTGACCCTTATTTTCCTAAAACAATTTACAGAAAATAAAGAAAATAATTGGTAAAATGTGTGGGATGAAATTCATCAATTACAGAAAATAGCATAACCAAGATCATGGTAAAGAAAACTAATTTTGACTAGAAATTGAGGGACCCAAAAGGCTAAAGAACACATTTTACCTTAAAAATATGAATAACGTGACAAAATTTGAGAAGCTCAGAATGTGAGTAATTCTCTTACGTTGATGACCCTCAGATAAAAAACCGCCTCTGCTTCAAAATTTGGTGCCGTGTTTCAAACCAGTGGAAGCTTAATCTGTTAAATCATAAACAAAACAACATTTCAGCAAGATTCCTCAAACTTCAAAGCATTGTGTTGTGACAATAACATAACAAGATAACGTGAGAGTGGAGAGTAGCGAGAAAGTGAAATATCTTAATCTCTAGTTAGTGTGTGATCTACCAATTTCTGTGTGAAAATATATGTTATGAGTGGTATAGTATGTGACATGATATCATGATACCATGTTAAGAAGTGAACTTTAAATTTAACTAAACTTTATAAAACAAGCTTATAAGATGAAATTTTCACGCACTTATAAAAAATAAATATCATAATCTTTAATAGACGTGAGATTTTCAACAAAATTAAATGTGAATTATTATCTTAATTTGAATACCTTTTATTTTTTAATTCTAAATGTAGATATGAGATTTTAAACACACATCATATCTCTAATGAGAGATTATTTGATTCACAGTTAGATTATGTTGAGTTTGATTTCATGTAATAAAGTCAAACATAAATACATATTCAAGTTCAAATTACTTTAAATAAATTTCTTTTTTTAGGTTGGAAATTTGAATCCTAAACTAAAAAAATAACATTAAAGAATAACAAACATGTATTTAAGAATGTACTTTGGTTAAATGTATCAACATTAATGACTCACTTTCTTTTTAAGAATCATACTAGTTATAATCATGTCAAAATTAAAACCATATCTTACATGTAAGAGTTATCAATGTGACAAATTTTATAAAGTATTTAATTTTAATTTATAATTACACATTATCTTACATAAAATTCTTATCTCAAGATAGATCTATATTATCTAGATTATATTTTTTTAATATAACTTTTGTTTGTGGTTTTAATATAAATGTTGTTTCCAATGTCAAATTTATTGTCTATGAAATGATTTTCAATTTTAGTGACTTTATAATTGACACTGGAAACATTGCCTTAAACAATTCTGTCACACTTAGGTTAATTTCTTCTTCCACGTATTTTCTTTTTACACCTCTGTAAATATTTTAATTAACAAAAAGTGCATGATTTTTTTTATTTTCAAATTGCATTATTCGTTCACCTTCTAAACTCTACAACTTTAAATACAATTTTGAATTGTGGAAATGTGACTTTTATAGTTTGAAATGTACATTCCGAACGTGTATTCCAAATTTTAGAGTTTGAATATAATTTTGAATTCATAAAACCCTTTCAAATGGTAGAAATCAAAATATATTTTTTAACTAAAAAATACATTTCAAAATCTTTAATTCATAATGTATGTATTTTTAAACCCATAAAATATATTTTAAATTTTAAAATTCTGAATACAATTTGTATTTCAAATTTTACAGTTTAAAATTTTAAAATCCATAAGAAGGAGAAGAGGAGTGTTAATGAAAATAAAATGACAAAGTTGTCATTTCATGTCTTTTATAGAGGTGCAGGAAGAAAACATGGAGGTGGAGGAAGAAATTGCCCACACTTAACTATCATTATTATGATTTAACATATTTTAAATATCCTTCCATATGTTGTAAAATGCTAAAGGCAAATCTTTCCTACACCTCCATTTTTTATTAATTCCAACATTGTTCTTGTGACTATACGGGATTTTTTCATTTTGGTGAAGAGTGTGGCGATTTCTTTTTTATTTTCAAGTGATATTTGTTACTTGTAGTGGTCAATGGTGGTGAACGTTGGTGACTGATGTAAGTTTTATGCTACTTTTACAGTTCATTTTTTATTTGTTTATTTTTGTTATTTTTTGTGTGTATATCAGATTGTAAAATTTATAATACCTCCTTATTATAATATGTATTTTGAATACAATTTCAGAATACATTTTAAAATTATATTTCGGATTTTACTGTACAATCCAAAATACCTTCCAAATTCTACTATTTAAGAGGTATGAAGAGAAAAATAAGATTATTAAACTACTAATGTATTTTTTAAGAACAAAATAATTCTTTTACCTAACCTATGAAGTGTCCAAAGAAACTATAGAAGTATAGGAATAAATGACGAATATTAAATTGACGATTAATTATAAATATTATAAATATTTTTATTTTTTATTTTATTTAAACTTTAATATCATTTCCTTTAAAATATATGAGAACATACTTTATTGCATAAGATAAATGTGACGAAAATTAAAAATAAGATGGAATAAATGTGTTATATATATATATTTTATATATATATATATGTATTTATTATTTTTTAAACAATAATTTAAAGTATTATTTATATAGAACCATGAAAATATTTAAAGTATTTTTTTTTTCAATCAAAACATTTTTTTTATTTATGCTATTACTATAGACACTTTATCATTTATGTTTTTCTTAACTTGTACACATTTTAGAATTTTGTTATATCAAAACACCCACATACGTGTATACATGTGTTGTAAATATAATTTATATTCCTAAAATAAAAAATATTTTTTTTTCATGCTTTATATGGTTTTAATTGTCTTTAAAAAAGAGACAACAAATTATTAAAAAATGAAAAATATTTCATATCCATTTATAATTACATCTGAGTCTATGTATAAACATGTGTTTATATATTTGAATATAAATGAAAAAATTAACTAAATTTACACTCTACCGTTATAATTACAAATAAAAAGTAAAACATAGTATTTATTTTAAATAATCACACTGTTGACTATAAACAAAGAAGGTTGAGATTGTATTTATTTAGTTTGACAAAAGATTAATATAAAATAATCACACGGGCAACAATTTCATAATAAAGACAATGTACTAAATACATGCAATGTTTTTATGAATTAAGTATATACAATATATAAAATGGTACCCTTTAAACATAAATATCCTTTATTTCAATCTTCACTGATTTTAAATTCTCTTTACCTTAAAAGGTAAATTTACTGTTTGAACTGTACTGCACTAGTTCATAAAATTTACAATTATTAAATGAATTTTTTAAATAAAAATTAAATTTTGTTCTTAAAATATTAATTTAGTATTATTACTAAATTTATACTTTGTAACTTACAATGCAGTCTCGTATAAAATTAGTATAAAATTAATAACAAGTCTAAACTATTAAAATTTGTTGTGGTTACATTCTACTGGCTTAAATATTTTTTTTGGCATTATATTATAATTAATCTTACATAATTTGAAGTAATAAGAATCAAATATAAAAAATAGAAAGAAAATAAGATGGAAGGCTAATTTTCTATACTCACACGGATAAGATAGGATTATAAATTATATAAAATAAAGATTTACGTATATTAAGTATATTTCAGTTTTTTTAAAATATTTTTTTTAGTTGATTTAAAAAAACATGTGCAAAATGATGTTATAATAATAATAAAAAATAATAATAATGATATTTAGGTAATTAAAAAATGTTTATTAATTTTGGCGCATGCAGTTCCCTCCACATCTATCCGAAACCAAATTCCCTCCTTCCCTCGTTTTCTGCTGAGCCTCCTCTACGCTCCTAACTCCCTCTTTTCCTCCCAAACCCTTTTCCCCACTCTCCCTCTCTCTCTCTAAACCTCTCTTTCTCTCTCTAAAACCCTACTTTTCTCCAATCCTCATCCCTTTTCCCTCCAATTTTACCCCAATTTGGTTGGGCTCCTCGCCCATGTCCACCGCCGCCGGACCTCCCGACCGCCGTGCCTCGCCGCCGCGGGGGCCTGCCGGCACCCCTGCCCGCCCGCCGCTCAAGCGGCACCTCGCTTTCGTCACCAAACCGCCGTTTGCTCCTCCGGACGACTACCACAGCTTCTCCTCCATTGACTCCCGCCGCCTCGCCGATGAAGCCGTTGTCGTTAGATCTCCAGTAAGTACATCGGTTTCTCCTCTCCGGTCTCAAATTCACCTCCGCGGCTCTCGAATCGGGAATGTCCTGTTCTGCGTTGAATGTGATGTTGAATTCACTTGATGGAGATCTCCTTCGTGTTTTAACGTTTGTGTTTGTGTTGCTATTCTTTTCTCTGGATCTTTTCCCTTTCCTTAGTGAATGATCGAGTTGATGATTGTTTGAGGGTGCGATGCTGTTTCTGTTATTTTTTGGGTTAATTTTCTAGTTTTAGGGAAAAAGTGAAGTTAGTCTCTCAGTCATCAATCGGACTCTGATGATTATTTGAGGTTGTGATGCTGTTTCTGTTGTTTTTGGGTCAATTTTATAGCTTCTGGGGTAAAAAGTGAAGTTGGTTTCTCAGTCTCGAATTGGCTAATCAGTGTTGGTTGGGGCTTAGTGAGGTAGTTCTGTGCGATAATCAAGTGAGTCACTCTTGATGTGGTCTTTGCTTGTGTTTAAGTTGACCATAATTTAGCTGTTTAAGAATTAGGTTTTTGAAGTTATTGGGATGGGAAAACTTATTTCTTTTAAATTGTTTGGCCATTTTTACTGAATCTAAATCAATTTTTGAAGTTAAGAGATTGTGAGTTAAGATCAAACTCTTTATGGAAAATAAAATAAATAAGGAAAACAGGAAAGTGAGGGAAATAATTTTGGGTACACTTGTACGAGCTGGGATATATGTTATATGCCTCTAGCTTGTTATATATCTATGCTATATTTGGCCAGTGCTAAGACTTTGATAAAATGTCATAAAGTTGATCTTTCGAACATTTATGGTCTTTGCTTGTTATCAATGAGCTAATTCTTAATTGCGATCTGCACGTTCATTTGCAGTCCAGCATGTTGTTTTGTACTTGTTGATATACAGTTCTGCAATGCATAGTTCATTTAGTTTTAGTAGATAGGTAATGCTGACTCTTGAATTGCTTTTGTACGCGTGTTTCTCCCCTTCTTTTGTTGATATTTCAAGGAATATTGTATTTAGCATTGTTGTAATCGATTGTAAATATGGAAGGATGAATTAATACCTTTAATTGATTGGTTGCATTTATCTTACCCATCTCAACTGCAACCAAATGTTTGTGTTTGTGCATGTATCTTTGATCATCTTATTTCTGTGCTATCTTATCATTTATTGAAACCGATGTTGGTTGCAGTACATAAAGCGAAAGGGTGGAATGAACGACAGTGAAGGAGAGTCTCACGCACAAAAGTGGAGTAACAGTCCTGGATACACTAATATTAGTAACATAACGAGTAGTCCCTTTAAAACTCCAGTGTCTGCAAAAGGAGGAAGGACACAGAAGGCAAAGGCTTCCAAAGAAGGCAGATCATGTCCTCCAACACCCATCTCAAATGCCGGTGAGAACATTTCCTTTTTTATCTTTATTGTTCAACAGCATGCAGTATTCAGTTTGAGAATATTTAGTGTTTGGAAACATGTTATGTCCAAAATATAAATTCTGATTTACCTTTTCCTTGATGTGCTCCAACCATCATATACTGTGTTTAATCAGACAGTTTTTCTGTTTCAGGTTCCCCTTCTCCTCTTACTCCTGCCAGCAGCTGTCGTTATGACAGTTCCTTAGGTAATTTTAACAGCAATCTTAATTGATAAGCTCTTTTCAGTTCAGTTTCCTGTTATGTATGAGAAAAGAATGACAACATCCACAACTTCACAGGTCTCTTAACCAAAAAGTTCATCAATTTGGTCAAGCATGCAGAGGATGGTATTCTTGATCTAAATAAAGCAGCCGAGACTTTGGAGGTCACTCTTTAAGTGCAAAAAAGTTATAACCAAAATATCTTATATTTATTCTTCCTCTATCATGTATGAATTTAATTTTTTCCTTTTCACAGGTGCAAAAGAGGAGGATATATGACATAACGAATGTTTTGGAAGGCATTGGTCTCATTGAAAAGAAGCTCAAGAACAGAATACATTGGAAGTACTGTGACTGATACCTTTTAATTTATTTCTTTAGTGTATATTCGTTGAAATTTTGACATATATGTAGTATTAGGGCAAAATTCTTACATCAAACTTTGTGGATTCTAGGGGAATTGAATCTTCCACGCCTGGTGAGGTGGATGGTGATATCTCTGTGCTCAAGGTAAGCGATGTAGGTGTTGTATATTTGTGAATGACCTATTGACACCCAAGTAACTAACTGTTATAGAATTGTTTGTCACAAACATTTCTCATGTACCTTTGTTTGCGTAACAAGATTTATTGGATCCAGAACTTATATTTTTCATGATTCACCACCGTATGAAGATATTTAAAAGGATTAAATGACTAAGTAGTTGGCCTTGTGGCTATGTATTGCAGGAAGAAGTTGAGAAACTTTCTTTAGAGGAGCAGGGATTAGATGATCAAATAAGGTTATATGCTTGCTTTTAGAAAAAAACACAAATTTGCTATTTCAAAACTGTTGGCCAATGCTGATTTTTCTAAATTTTTGGCAGGGAAATGCAAGAAAGATTGAGGAGGCTGAGTGAAAAAGAAAGCAACCAGAAGTAATCTACTCTCCACATACCCATTCATTTCTTAGATTCGTAATGTTGTCACTGTATTATAAATTATACCGATTTCATTTCTTTTAAGGTGCCTTTTCGTGACTGAGGATGATATTAAGAGCCTACCTTGTTTCCAGGTCATTTTTATCTTGCTTTGAACTCCCAGTTTATAAACATTGCTTTAGCTGTGTTCTCATGTAAATTCTGATTATTATTATGTTTTTTTTTATTAATACTGGTGCGTTTTTGCAAGCAGAATGAAACTTTAATAGCAATTAAAGCTCCGCATGGAACTACCCTGGAAGTCCCTGATCCTGAGGAAGTAAGTTTAGTGCATAAATTGATGAAAGGTTCACGCACTTAATAAAACTGATGTTCTGATGCATGATGGAGAATTATTGCTTCTATATGCATCAGGCTGTAGACTATCCTCAGAGGAGATATAGAATCATTCTTAGAAGCACAATGGGTCCCATTGATGTCTACCTTATCAGGTATGTGTCTTGGTTAGTATTATTTCCTATCCGATGTTCAATTCATCTTTGGTGTTGACAAGATATTCCCACAACCATATTTTTTAAGACTAACCCTCAAGCTGGGAATGGTTTAGTAACCACTTCCCGCGGTAGTCACTCAAGTAACTTTTCTCAAGTAATTAATCTATCTGATTATGCATTTTTTTTTTATTCTTTGAACTTCCGAACTCTTTTCAGTCAATTTGAAGAGAAATTTGAAGAGGTTAATGGTGCTGAGCTCCCCATGATCCCAGTTGCTTCCAGTTCCGAGTCCAACGAACAACTAATGACAGAAATGGTTCCTGCCGAATCCAGCGGAAAAGAATTTGAACCTCAAACCCAGCTGTCTTCTCATGCATACTCTGATTTAAATGCCTCACAAGAGTTTGCTGGTGGCATGATGAAGATTGTCCCTTCAGATGTTGATGTAAGTATATCATAATCAAGATATGAGTTTCCCCCCTCCCTCCTTCAAAATCGGTGGTTAGTGATTAAGTTATTCTGATGGTATTATTTTAAACTAAGCATTTAGTGATTGGACAAGAGCGATCACGCTAGAATGCATTGACACTCTTTGCTTATATTCTTTGTAATTTTTTGTAGAATGACGCAGATTATTGGCTTCTATCAGATGCTGACGTTAGTATAACAGATATGTGGAGAACAGATTGTATCCTCTTTTAATACTTTTATGCTTTCTCTCTTTCTTTCTGATGTTTAATTTTATAGTACTATACTTCATTCCTCAACTCCCACTATAACAGCTACTGTTGATTGGAATGGGGTAGACATGCTTCATCCTGATTTTGGAATCATTTCGAGGCCACAAACTCCATCATCGGGGTTTGTTGAAGTGCCAACACCAGGAGCAAACTCTAATCAGAAGTGATTTCGATTAGTCTAATAGCTCAGCCAGAAGATATGGATAACCATCATCCTTTGCACAGAGGGAAACTACTTCTATAGAGTGATTGCTAGTCTTGAGGATGTCAAGAGTTGTTGCATGTCAAGCTGAGAGTGGTTTCTTTACTTATGTTAAATCATTAACTCGGACAAATAAAGTTAGTTACAGTAGACATACCATGCTCGTAGAAGATTTAGCTTGGAAGGTAGAGCAGTTGTCACAAGTTTTATCGCAGAAAATGCTGCTACTGTATGAAATGTAAACAAGACAGTCTCATAATCAGTACATATTGTGATATGATTAGTCCTATTTGAAATCTGGAATCGTGGTTCCAGTTTTTTTGAAGATAAGAGTTACTACATATGCTGACTGCAATGATCTACAAGGTGTACTGGATAATGATAGGACAGGACCACCTCATTATTGAATTATCATTCATGTTGCTTGTAAACAATTTCATAATCATTCATCAGTCTAGTGATAAAATTGTCAATTATTTTCCTATGTTTTTTTTTATGTTCCTTTTACAATGGATTATGACATCTGAATTGAGTATTTTAATGAATGCTGGACATAATTGAACTTTTCAAAACTTTCTTACTCGTACATTGTTTTTGGGATGTATGAGTGAAGAGAGAGAGAGAGAGAGAGAAATGGTGTAGAAGTGAGGTGGTAGAGAAAATGTGTATATTCATTGATAAAAATGAATGGGCAATGGTTGATTTAAGAGGTACAATGTTTGATTGGTGAGGGAATTTGGTTTGTAAGGTTAGTAATGGAATGACATGAGTGCAATAAATGTCCACTAAGAAATTGTGTGCCTCTTTCTGACTGCGAAGTCATTGTAATTGAACTGGAATCATTACGCATACACAGCAGCAAGGGGACCAGTTCATGGTTCTAAACATTGCATTCTATGTTCACAAATTCATTATTTTACTAAGCACTTTTCATTTATGGCCAAGGTTGAAGGTTGAAAGTTGAAGGTTATTTGGTTCCAACGTTTCTACTCTACGATCGTAGCGTTACCTAACCTTGATTCACTTTTAAAACAAGACTCATATAGTGTCTATGTTTCTTTTTATCCACCAAAATTCACTTTCTTAACTCAACATTCAAAATTATGGTTGTGATTTATCTTCTTAATAATAATAATCATCATAGATGAGAGTAAGAATAAAATGAATTCAAAATTATAGATACTAAGAATAGTTACTCAAACCAACATCGTCTTTACATAGATGCTAAAAAATGTTTCATTTTTAAAATAAAAAAACATTACTAATAGAATAAACAGTTTTAAAAAAAGTATGAATTACATAATAAATTTACTACTTAATTAAATTTTAACTACCTCATATTTATTTGAGTATTTTTGAGTTCCTAATAAAAAAATTGCATTCATTGATTACTTAATATTTTGTACTCTTTCTAAATAACTTGATAACTTGATGAATTGATTTTTGTCATTAATACGATGAGTTGCCCATTTCTTTCCAACATTTTTCAATTTATAATTTTTTTCAAAATCAAATTATCTGGTAAGTTAGAGGAGATGGGAAAGAAAAATAAAACTAGTTAATTATTGATTTAGAGACTAGAAGTTGAAAGTAACAACCATGTTATGCAACAAAAATTAAATGATAAGATAGGTATATCCATTTTTATACCCAATTTTTTAATAAAAAATTAATTAAAAATACTTAAATTTATATATTATTTAAAACTTTATTTTTTATTTTTTTTAATGAAAGTTTTCATGTTAGGCATCATTATACAACTTGACACTGACACCTCAAGTAACAACAATCATCTGCCATCACATGAAAAAAGTATTATTAAAAAAAAAGAAAAAGAAAGAAAATACAAAAATGTGGGGGAACTAGACCAAAACCCACATGTTAACAAAAACGATACATAGGTAGACTATACCTATTCATAAAGAATTCTAAGAACAAACTAGGTGGAAGTCTATTATACCAATGAAATGATTGTCTATGAATGAACCCTAAATTAGCCAACTTATCAGCACATGCATTTTCCCTCACGAAAAATATGAGTAACCCTAAACCTGATTGTTCTACAGAAATTAAGACAAGTATTCCATCGATTATGAAGCATCCACGGAACAGTAGTCCTAGCAGTAAACGCAGCACAAACCAAGACAGAATCACATTCAAGCCAAACATTAGTAAGTCCCATCTTTTGAGCTTCCTCCATAGCATGTATAACTCCAT
>Ga0123342_1000193_pt1 | contig 83345 bp, 41 predicted proteins | sample Turbeawhitnodule_FD_89960 | JGI IMG/M metagenome (GOLD analysis project Ga0123342, IMG submission 89960) | Root nodule microbial communities of legume samples collected from Mexico - Turtle bean Mexico white nodule | ecosystem: Host-associated > Plants > Roots > Nodule | place: Mexico: Nepantla... | reverse complement strand
ATTTGTTTCTCTAGAATTAGTTGTCCATATTTCCTAAAATAACTAGCAAACTCATGTATATATAGGTCTAATGACCTCATAATTTAAATAGAAGAAAATATTATTCCTTCTAAACTTGAGAGAATAATATACAATCTAGTATGATTATTGTAACCATATAACAAGCCTTTTTCCAGGAGAACCATTAATGTATTTCAATATATGAATGACTGCATTCCAATGATCAACACATGGTGAATTAAGGAATTGACTCACCACACTAACAACAAATGAAATATCTGGACGAGTGACCGTAAGATAGTTCAATTTTCCAACTAATCTTCTATACTTCTCAGGGTCTGAGAAAGGCTCCCCCTGACTAAGTAGGAGTTTGACATTAGGATCCATAGGGGTGTCTCAACAGATTTTGAATTCGTTAATCCAGTTTCTTCCAAAATATCCAATGCATACTTTCTCTGAGAAATAACAATACCATTGTTTGATTGTGCTACCTCAATCCCTAAGAAATATCTGAGTTTGCCAAGATCTTTGGTCTGAAAGTATTGACAAAGGTGTTGTTTTACCTGTAAGATGCCATGTTGATCACTGCCTGTAATAACAATGTCATCAACATATACTACAAGATAGATACACCCAACACTCGAGTGACGGTAAAACACCGAATGATCTGCTTCACTGCGAGTCATACAAAACTGTTGAACAACTTTGCTAAATTTTCCAAACCAAGCCCTGGGAGATTGCTTGAGACCATATAAGGATTTGTGGAGACAACATACTAATGCAGAAGACTCCCCCTGAGCAACAAAGCTAGGAAGTTGCTCCATATAAATTTCTTCCTGCAAATCCCCATTAAGAAAGGAATTTTTGACATCCAGTTGATAAAGAGGCCATTGTTGAAGAGCAGCCATGGCTTTGAATAAGCGAATTGAAACCATCTTTTCTACTGGAGAAAAAGTATCACCATAGTCTAAACAAAAAAAATTGGGTATAACCCTTAGCCACAAGACGAGCTTTGAGACGATCAATAGTACTTATATACTTTGTTATTATAAATGTAAACATTCAATTATTCAACTGGATGTTAGTTATCTGTTTTTCTACTATGATTAGTTTGTTAGTGTTGTAACCTCCTCTTGAGCCTATATATGCTCAGCTTGTATCTTCTTTCTCATTCAGTTGAATAATAATCCATTCTCTTTCTGTTAATTTTTTCTGTGTTTTCTTTCATAAGTAAAACTCTGATATGGTATCGTGAGCTAGGGGTTGTTCCGCAAGGCCAATTCAAACTCTCTCCCTTCTGCTTCCCAATATTTTCCCAATTCTATAGCTAAAAAACTTGATGATTCCAATTATCTTCATTGGAATCAACAAGTTGAATAAATGAATATTTACATTTATATCTCTAATAGGCCCGCATGTTGTGTTGTGAGAGGATGTGATTAGGTATCATATCAACTAGAGATATTACCAATGTAGTGTTTCTAAGGTTTGGACAAACCTCATCTTACAAAATGATGTATAAGATCGAGTTTAGTATCAAACTCAAATTTTTAGAGTTACTATAATCTGCATGCCTTCAAAACTGAAAATATTTTTGGCATTTTTTATTCATGTAACTCTTCTATTTCCAGAGTTAAAGTGAGAAGGAAAGGAATGAGAAAACAGTAGAAGTTGATAATCTGAAATCAAATTATGTAAGATTTAGTTTTGTTAGAGTGAGCAAGAAAAGAGAAGTACATTCCAACTTACTCATGAACAACTTTTGAGGTTGCCCCTCCTAATATTTACTCTTGGAATTGACCAATGTAAACTCTTCACCATTTTGTCAGCTCATTTTTTATGCAATAAAATATGCAACCCTAATGGATTGAAGATATCCACCTCTTTATATACTTATATATTGCTCTTTTGTCTATAGAATCATAAGTATGCTGCTACAATAATATTATTTTAACTTTTCAGATGTATGACAACAAGAAGAGACAATCCAGATAGTGCACTTTGGAGGTTAGCTGTTGAAGCATTCAACCGTCTTCTTGTTGACTACATCACCAATTTAACCAATGGAGGTCCAGATTCAAGCATTAGTAAACCTGTCAGAACAAGAATATGGAAGGAGATTGCAGATGTTTATGAAATATTCCTAGTTGGATATTGTGGACGAGCTCTTCCTTCAAATTCCCTCTCAGCCGTGGTGCTAGAGGCTGATGAGTCCCTTGAGATGTCCATCTTAAATATTCTTGGTGATACAGTCCTTAAGTTGCCAGTTGACACACCTACGGATGTAAGTTCTCTACCAATGTGTAAGATACTTTAGTATTTAAATAGTTTGATATTTAACCACACATGGATCTATAAGCAAAAGTAATTGCACCGTTCATAGTTTTTTGCGCTACTGTTAGGAGTCATTAAGGTGTACATTGGGAAGGGTGACAAGGGGATCATGGAACCAACCCACCTAAGCATTGGTGGTAGCTTATAGGAAATTTAACTACGGGAATAAAATGATGTCTACATAGAAGATAGAAAGGTTAGGAAAGGGAGTAAATATGAACTCAAGATTTTTGGGAGGTACCTAGATCCAGAACGAGTATTTGGTAGGAAGGTTATATATAGTATCTTTTATTTCTTCTGTTTTGATACAGAGGAATACAGTTTTAAGAGCTAATCGCATTGTTCCATAAGTCTGCATCAGTTTCTATTAGGTTCCCCGTCACTTACCCATATCCTCAAAGTAAATATAACTTATCTCCACAATGATAATATGATATACTTACAATTAAAAAGTTGTCGTGAAAGAATTACATTGCTAACTTTTTTGTGTCATAAAACATAAAGCTATAAAAAGATGTGTTGAAATAAAATTGATGCCGAAAATTCCTACCACAAATGAAAAATAAAAATAGTTAAAACTATTTATAAATTTCAATTATTTACTTTAGCAACCATATCACTGATCGATTATTCTTGACGTTGAAGACTAGACATCTGAAAATATAGGATTAGATATTTATAGGTGGTCTAGTTACAACCCAAAATATTTTCAATTTTTTATAAATTTATCAACAATTCATAGGATAGACTTTGATACTCTGAGTAGAAAGACTGAAAAAGGTTTTTTGTTTTTCAATCTATTTACTCTAATGGATACCATTTTAGAATTTGACTATTGACCTAATTCAACTTATACAAAATCAGCTTCTAAATTAAGGATTATCTTCCACATATTTAGAGTTCTTATAATTTGTTTATTGGAGCTAGCTCTATTATTTAGTCCCTTCCTATGTGACTTTTTTGGGTAATAATTAATTCGGTTATTGATAATTTATTTCTTGGTACTAAAGTTGCTTGCTTAGTTTTCTGCAAAAGTCACCGAATTGGACTTGTTTTAAGCTTTTCTTGCACGCCGGGATTATGTACTCTTGTTATTGTGGGACATTTAACTTCTCCTTTTTATAGGCTTGTGGGAGGGAAATGAGAAGAGATTTTAATATTTATACTAATAATAGGCTCTTAATCCTAATCAAATAAGAAACAAATTATGAAATATGAAGTAGGGAAACTGATCCAAAAGATAAACTTAGATACTCTAAAATATTCTAGATAACTAATATACTATTGGTTGCTTTTCATATGTTCTAACAACGTGTATGTTCTCAGATTCTGCTGCGGCTGGTCTCCACATTGGACCGATGTGCATCACGCACATGCTCATTACCTGTTGAGACTGTAGAGCTCATGCCTCCTCACTGCAGCAGATTTTCTTTGACTTGTTTACAGAAGTTGTTTTCTTTGAGCAGGTGCCAGCCTTTGAAAGCTTATTTATTTCGAATTAGAAATTTTTCAATAAATAATGTCCAAATTCTGAATGTGTAAGTTATCTTTTACTTGATGTCAGTTGTTCCTCTTCTGTGAGATGGTGTACTTGTCATGGATGCTTCTAGTAATCTACCTTTATCATGCAATTTTGTATACAGTTGCCTGCTTTCTCAGGACATTCTTTTCTAATGAATTCATGATTTATAGTCTTATCAGAAGAAAAATATTTTGAATTATTTGGGTGCCTGATTGCTAACTCCTGCTGTATCATTGTAATACAGACCTGAATAAAGGAATTATTCAATTCCTAAACTTTCTTTGATCTCAACTCCTTATTTTCTTTCTCTCTGCTTTTTAGTCTTTGCTAGATATATTATCTTGATATGTTGACCAATTTATATAATGTTTTGTTAGTTATTCTAATGAAGACAATTGGAATATGACAAGAACTGAAGTCAGCAAAATCTCAATTACAATGCTCATGACCAGATGTGAATACATTTTGGGCAGGTTTCTGACAGATGAAAACGGCTTAGGTGTGCTTTTTTTATGAAAGATAATCAACTTCCTATGGAATCTTCATTTCATCTACCACTTTTTGCCTACTTAACTATTTTCTTTTCCCTGCAGGTGACTGTCGATTACCAAAAGCAAGACTTGAAGAAATTATTTATGTTCTCCAAGAACTGGCACATCTTGTAATTCATCCAGATGCAGTATCTGTTCTCCCTTTACACCCCTTGTTGAGAACTGGCCTAGCAGAGGACAAGGAGAAGCATAACAACCGACCCCATTTGTTTGTGTTGTTATCTTCATTTTGTGAGCTTGTTACATCAAGGTAAAGTAACTATAAACTTGAGTTACCATCCCTTATATTTGGCATGCACACTTGTGGAATCTTTTTGCAATTGGATCTACGTGGGCTGGTTTGGGACTGGAAATGGAATTTCATAATATTCTTTGATGATTTTTTTACTTATCCCCTAATTTTTTTTCTCTCATCTTCGGAAAAAAGTAAGGAAAAAACGATTTACTAAAAGTATGTTGGAACGATATTCTCCAGCAGCACAAAATAGTAATCATCGTGCAAGAAAAAAATATATCAACTAGAAAAGTGCTAGACAATCTCTTTGACAAACAAATAAAGAAAACCCCAGAAGACGTCATTAGTTTTAACACATAAGGTGGTGAAGATACAAGCCTGTCTTCCAGAACCGATTAAACAGACTTCTTAAAAACTTTATATACACAATATAAACAAAAGGTGCACAGTTCTCTTTTTTTTTATCCTATCCATGCCTTTTACGAAATATTGATACTATACTGAATACTAAAAAGATCTTCTAAAGCGGTCGAACAATCCCAAAACGACCTTCAAAGAGCACAAGCTGGTTCAAGAGAGACTAGGCCACTTCATAATGGTAGAAAGCATACTTTGGCTTACGTGTCCAAAATATCTTTTTAAAATCTATCAAGTGTTTATTGCTAAACGACCTTTATTTCCGGTAGTGAGAAAATAGATTCTTTTTCCTCTTTTTCATCTGTTATTTCTTCTCTTGTGTCTAAATTTTGTTCTTTTGATGGACAGAGAATTAAGAATACGGGAGCTAGTGCAAGTACTCCTTCAGTTAATAACCAAGGAATTGTCTCTGGAAAAGCTCAGCTTACCGAGTGAAAAGAATACTTCCAGATAAGCCAATTTTATAAGTTTACATTGAAAATTAAGCTTATGAAAATACCAAGCTTTTCTCCTTTTACCCTCGTACTAGGATTGTATATTTTTTCTTTCTGTAGACTAGACTAGAACCACTTATAGGAGGTTTTCCCAGTCTTCTCTTCTTTTGCCTGCCATAAATTATCGTCATCCATACCCTTTCGGCTCTATCAGCTACGTACCCATGACCTACCTCAAGTTACGACAGATCAAAGTTTTCCGTACTCCATGTATTTATTTGGGTCTAAACTGTGAGAGTTATAAATCTGGGAAATCAATGGAGCAGAGCAGCTGAGAGAATTGTGTGTGGTTTATAGAATCAGATATTCTAAAGGAAGGAACAGCAAAGGAGGAGGAAGAAACTGTGAAAATGGTCCTAGTGAGAGGATCTATGTGCCCCTTGCCTTGCCAATTTTTGTTGTACAAAATCACAGTGAAAATGAGTCTGATGTTGTGCCCAATTTTTTAAACTCGGGCCCAGGCCTTAATTTTTTGTTTCTTAATGCTAATCTTTTTTGCACCTTTAAATGTTTAATGATATGTATAATATGTCCTTTATTGTGACTGATAAACAAACGGATACGGAATTCATGGATCGAGCATGTCTCCTCGAGAAGAAATAGTCTGAATTCTATCGACGTTCCTAAATGCTGTTGTTGAGAAAATTATTGTACTCTTGATGCTAGTGTCTTTAAACCAGTATATCATGTTTCTTAATAAAGAAGGCTTTGGTAAAAAAATATAGATTGCTAAAAAGAATTGAAGCCACTGGTGAAGAGAAAGAGGAAAAAGAGTTGGGGTTTCTAAAACATAAAGACTGAAAGCATCTCCAATAGGAGTTGCTCTCCCACTTTTATCACCATTATTTTAAATTGGCAACTTACGATCGGTGCATAGCTGCTCTCAAAAGTTTGGTCTCACTGGTATTTGAAATGTTTTCTAAAAGGAAATTATAGGGTCAACTTGTACATTTCTTGGGTTGGAGAAAGGTGATAAAGCTTTCTCAAGTTGCTTTATAAAAGTAATGCAATATTTTGATAAGTATAACAAATTATATATAGTAACTCTAATTAGTTGTTTCATGTAAATGCCCAGTGATTAATGTTTTTAAAAGTTATAGAATTTAAAAACAGTTGAGGTGTGCATAATGAGGATCAGTACACCAATTAAATCGAGCGAAACAATAAGTTGGCATTACATCTACCATAATAATAGCTAACATGCATAAAAAATAATAAATTTTTAACATGCGTTTTTATTTAATATTAGATAGCCATAAACAATGCACACATAGATTTCTTCATGTTAAACCCCGTCATGTGAAGTAACTGGGTATTAGGTTTACCTAAATCCGTGTATGATGAATCATACCTAGTCTAACAATTTCATAGATCGTAATAGTAAAAATATAATTTTATGTTTACAAAAAAAAATTATTTTAAATTAAAAAAATCATGCAATTTTTTTTTATTTTATATTTTACTAACCGCTTAATTTTCAACCAAGGCTTGTTTTATCGATCAAAACCATTTTTACTAACACTCTAATCGTATCCTTATGATAAGTTGTTGCTGGCATGTTCATTTTAATTAACTCAAAATTAAGTAAAATTTTGTCTGAATAAAAAAAACGCCATATTTTTTTTAAAAAAAAAGTAAAGGCGTATTTCTTATTTATTTTGTAAATTAGAATTTCATGAAGTTACATATTGGAAGCAGGATATAAAATGTGAACGCACTCCTTTGAAGAAAAGTAGGCACAGTTAGATAAAAGAATTGGGCGAGCTCTGAACATTTGGACAGACGATTTGTTGAGTCACATTTTTAGTTGTTCACTCCTCCATGAAAGAAAGAAAGAAAAATGAATCACTTACAAAAAGGCAAAAGCGATAGTATATATACATATATGGTACGTGAGATGAAGGAACTAGTTATTGGTTTGGTTAATCCTAGCAGCAGCAGCGACGGATGCGGACACACCCCCAGGATGAGTAGTGAGGTTGGGATCATTTCTCATTTCTGCACCCGTCACTCCTTCAGCATCTCTCCGAGTCGCTGGTCTATCTGACGGTAACTTCGAAGTCGCATCCTGCAACAAAATAACTCTCACCACATTCATATTTGTTTTTCTTATGCTGTGCGCAATTAATGGACAACTGATTTAATTAAGTGCAGGTTACCGCCAGAATATCTGCCAGTTTCGTCTTGTCCTCTTCCTTTGTAACTCGAGCATTCAGGGTCGCGGCTGATTGCGCCGCCGCAGCAACGCCTCCGGGGACAATGTTCGTGCGGCCGGTGGCTCTCACTTCGGCAGCTTGAATCGCTGCCGCATCGCTCCACTCCACCGGCTTCTTTCCGGCCGTGAGAACCGTGGCCTCCAGTGCTTCACCTATGGTGATCCCACCGCTGCCGTCCCCCATGTCTTGAACAAGAGAAGGTGACGTCATCGAATTCACCGGCGCCTTTTTGCTAAATTGCTCCACCACCTGTAAGCAATTCATGCATTTCATGTTAGTGACATTTTAAACGTCAAAAACTTAGTTAACACATCAATTCATGCATTTCATACACACACACTTTTATTCCTTATTAAAAGAGGCATTTTCCCTGTGCTTTAAAAAAAGAAAATGATAGTTTGATGCATTTAAATAAATATGTATAATAAATGAGTATTGGGAGTTATAATATGATTTAATAAGAAATTGGAGTTGTAAGTATTATTATCCGAATTTTTACCAGAATTATATTCATGTATTTACTTTCTTATTTTTCATTCCATTTTTTAAACTTTCTGTTAGGTTATTTATTACTATTCATCATCATTATTTCTTCCACTTACATTCATCTCAGGATTTACATTATTCACTTATCAGATTTTGAAGACTAATGACAAACATTCAACCCAATTTTTTTTATAATATGAAAGATGCTAATATGATGTAGAGAACAGAGAAATTAAAAGAGATGACAAAATAGAAGAGAAAATGAAAAAATGAATATATTTTATGTCTTCCTTCTCTTACTTTCAAGTCGATTACCAGAGAACAAGTTTTAAACCATCAATTGTTAGTAAAACACATAGGAAATTGTGTTGAAAGATTTAATTAATACCTCAACCAATTTATTAACTTTCTTCTCCTTTTCCTCTACTGATTTCTGACCAACCTACGGAACAAATTAATCAAAAATAAGAATTCAAAAGAAAACACCGTTCTTAAAATAATTCAAAGTTTCTTCACGTGTGTGCATAATATATAAAAATATATAAACCTGATCACCAACGGACTCCGACGTCACTTGCCTCCCCGGAGTACCAGTCTCCGTCACACTAGCACCACCGCCAGCGGCGGCGTTACTCATATCGTTGTGCCCCACCACCCCATCTCTCTCATTTTTCGCGGCCGCGGATTGCATCGCCGCGGCGGCGCCACCCTTCTCGGTCTTACCAAACATCTGACTCTCCGCCTTTTGCATTATCGCGGCGTCAACCGGTGCCACCGGTTTGCTTCTGAGATCTCCTTGCACATCCAACACGTCTCCGTATTTGATAGCCTCTTCTTGACGATCCTCCTTCCTTGGCTGTTCCTGACTCATATCTTTAATTCGACACCAATCTCAGTGAAACCTTTTTGTATTATTTTTTTGATTTAAAGAGGTGTGGATTGGTGAGATAAGAGGTACGATGAAGGCAAATTGTGCTCGCGGGCATGGGGCATGCAGTGATGAACGTGGCACATGGCAAAGGTTAGAGAGAAACACGGTAGGACTTGTTTTTTGTGGCTCAACTCAACCAACCATTGGTTTTTGACGTTCGTTTGAGAAACCAAAGACAAGTGTCGTCTGCACCGTCTCTGCCATGACCAAGTCCTCTCTTCCTTTATGACGCTTGAATTTGCTAGACCAAAACCAAATCCTTTCATTTTTCTTTTAAATTACCAAATATTCAATCACTTCTATATGAAAATATAACCACACATACTTCTAAACGCAAAATTTACATAAATGTTTGTAATTTTATACTAATTTTACACTAATGGACAAATTCCAACAAATATTACATGTTTAACGAAGTCCTCTTCAAGTTACAAGACTTTTTGGTTCTGAATTCCTACTTTTCATAGAAAAAATCAGTTTGAATAAAAAAAAATTAAGGTTGAATTCGTGTTACATAATAAAAATAAAATTTTGATTGAAAATTAAAACATAATTATATTTTTTTTTAAATGAAGTCATCACATATAATTACATGATTGTGGAGAGTTTTGTGTTATTTTTTACACTAGAGTAGAGTCGTGACGACTTAAGTTCAAGTGCTTTTTTTTAACATGAAATAATAAATATTTTTAAATAAATTTAGTTAAAAAATAGTTTATGAGATAAATTAAAAACATTTTAACTTATAAAGTGTTTTAAGAAATAAAAAATATATGAGTTGCTTTAAAAATTTTAAAATAAAGTGAGTAAAGTAGGATTTATAGAATTGTAAATAAATAAAAGTAGATTTATAAAATTATTATTTTTTTAAAAAGCACGATTTTAAAAATATAAATGTAGCAAAATATTTAACAAGAGCAAGCATTAACACCAATTTCATTCTAAGTTTATAATACAAAAAAAAATACAAATGTTCTCATTCTAAGTTTATAATCTAAAAAAATAAATATAAACACAGTTGATCAAATATTTTAAATTTTTTAAAACACTTTATAAAACATTAAAATATCTTTTCAGTGTAGTTGGGGTTAAAGTTTGCTATTGTTAAATTTTTTGTTATATTTTTATTTTTTAATTAATCTATAAATCATATATTTTTAATTCTATAAACTCTATTTCATTTATTTACAATTTTATAAAACCTACTTCATTCACTTTATTTTAAAATTTTCAAAATAATTTAAATATTTTTTATTTTTTAAAGCATTTTATAAAACAATAAAATTAATTATTTTTTCTACTTTTTATTGTAATTTAAGTAAACTACTTATTATACTTTTTTTTATTTTTCTTATTTTAATATATTTTAATATATATTTATATATATATATATATAAATAAAGATTTTGCTTATAAATTTTACAATTACTAAATTTATATCAAAATAAACATATGGATTAATACAAAATTCTCAAATTAAAATAAACTGTTATGTCATTTTTATTTAAAAAAACATAAGAATTTAGTTTTAAAATGATTAAAAAAAAATTATACTACCAATTTTCTACAATCAAATTTATTATAATTAAATATAAAAGTTAAAGTCAATTTTAACTCCAATCACATCTCACATAAAATATATTGGTGTAAAACTCTACTTTGTGCTTGGCGTAATAAAAATGATAGATGAAGAGGAAAAAAATAATAATGGAAAGTAAAAAAGTTGGCTTAGTTTAAATGAGAGTTGATATTCCTCTCAAATTAAATTGCCCATAAATAAAATATTATTGTAATTCTAATATAAACTTCTTATATTTTAAAAAAGTTTCCAATGGAATAAAGTTATTAATTACATGAATAATTTTTCGTACTTTTATCAATAACTCTTTGATTTTAAGTAGTTTATGTGTATGAACTTATACTAAATTAATAAATAAGAATGTAAACATAGAATTAGCAGGAAATATAACATATAATTTAATTGCATAATTTCTTTTTTATCAAGATTTGAAACAAGGCGTGTTTGGATTGTGGAGGAGATTTGAGGGAGAAGATTTGATTTGAGAGGAAAGTGAAGTTGTTTGAATTGGGGTATATTAGAATAGAATTGTGAGAAAAGTTTATTGAAATTCGTAATTGATGTAATATTGTGAAAGATTTTTTTAATTTTTTAAAATGTATAAAATGTAAGTTTACAAATTTGATAAATAATAATTTTTTAAAAAACTATAAAAGAGTTTATTATAAAAGAATTTTAAAATATATATTAGAATTAAAATAATTTAAAATAAAAAGTTAATATTAAATTAAATAAAAATACGTATTAATAATTAAAATTAATATTTTATTTATTATTTATGTTATTATAATACGAAATTAATATTAATAATTAATAAAAAAATTATAAGTGTTATATATATATATATATATTAAAATATAGTTTACTTACATAATCTTATATTTTTTTTTAAAATAATGCAAAATCTAATTTTAAAAAAAAAATTACATTGTTTTTCCTATTTTCATTCTTTTTTTTTTTTCGTTTTCCAACTTTCTCTACACATCTTTCTTTACTATTTCTCACAATTCCTCGTCTGAACCAAACATTCCCTAAAAGAGATAGAAGTATTTAAAAATGGTAATACAAGTGGTCCATTGTCAGAAGCCATACCATATTGGGTTAAGTTAGGAACATGCATTTGAACGGAATCAAAGTAAACTCAATAAAGCTCTGAAAGTTAATAAAATCAAATTAAATTTTACATAGTTTCTCTTACAACCATAACTCCAACATGGTTAAAACTATATCTTGTCCTTATAAACTCTATAATGGTTTTTTTTATTCCAAAAGATATTCTATGATTTTTAATTCACTTTTTTTTATAGATTTTAATATGTTATATAATGTAAGAAGATTATTATAAAAATTATTAAAAATTTTAAAATAAAAATATGTTATTTTATTTTTATAATTGAGTATAGTATTTTAGAGGTAGGTGGATATTGGGAGTAATAATTACTAATTTTCTGCCCTAATTGAATTGAAATGAGAAAAGAGTCTTCATTTTTATTTTGCAGTCTCTCTTCTCTCATGCTGTGTGAGTAAATGCTTTTCCTCTGTTCTAACCCAACACCTCTTCTCTCTTCTCATGGCTCCCAAAGGAAGGAAGGTAGTTTCACATTCCCCTTCTTCTCAAATTCTCCACCATCTCAACTCAATCCCTATTTTGTGTTTTTGTGATCGACAGAAAGGAGAGAAACGAATAGACGCAGCTCTCGACGCCATGCATCTCTACGGCTTCCCCAGAAAACTCGTCAGAACAACCGTTGATAGCCTCCTCAAAGTATCTAACTACTTTACCTTCAACCTAACTTCTTTCATTTCATTTTATTGTAACGTGAAAAATGCTTGTGTTTAGGTTTACGGTCGCCAGGATGGCTGGGTCTTCATCGAAGACTCCAGTTACACTCTCCTCATTGATACGCTTCTTGAGAACCAAGCAAATCCTTCACCTCAGGTAACTAACTCTCTTGTTCCTTATCCTCCATGCAACTATGTGATCTCTATTTTTCTTTTCTGTTTTTCATTTGCCGCTGTTGTTGTGTCGTCATGCTCTGCTTCGATCCTAAAAACCTTTCGTTTGTTATTTATCTGGATGTTTTAATGTTCTGCTGTGGACTTGCTCAGGGGATCATTCCCACGCAAAGCGGAAATTTAACCAAACTCTGACTCTTGGAAATTAAATTAATTTTTTTATTCTCTTTCTAGAAGAAAAATGAGCTTATCTAGCAGCCAGTTTTAATCATTGACTCGCTTTATTCGCTGTAAAAAATGGTATGAATACCTTAGGGTTTTGGTCGGAAAGTTAAATTTAATTTTTTGCTTTTCTAAGCTTCATTCTTTCTGTTTTTGGTTTTTGTAATAAGCCTTAATAGTTAAGTTGGTGGGTGGAAGGTTGTTTTTGGTTGATGTCATGGCTGCTTCACGGACCCTTATACCACATATGCTAGCTTGATATTTTAAGCACCAAGGTTATTGGCCTTTAAGTTTTTCAATCCTAAGATTTAGACAAGTTTACTTTCCACTAAGGATACTGAATTTTCTTACACAGGACTTGTGTACCAACTTCTCATGGTGAAATTAGTGGTCAAAATTCTGTGATAAAAGATCATTCACTGCCCCGGAATGGTAAATCATATTTTGAGAAGTCACTACTTTTAAACTTCGGTGTAAACAGATACACTGATAAATAAGGAGTTGATTTGAGTGCTTTCACCGTAGCTCAATAGTTTTTTTGGGTGTATCGGAGACTTGGATAGTTATGTGTTTTGAAAGGGGTTGCAATTTTCTCCTTGTAGAAAGTGCATGTTGAGTGTTCGTGGATATAGATAGGCCTTGAGGTGTTGAACCACGTTAAATTTGATTGGGTTTTATTTGTTCTTATTTGGGTATATTTTCACTAGAAGAGATTATTTTTTATTGTTTGTAACCCAACAACTAATGTTACAGGGTGCGTTAGTTGTCCTTTGGCATAGTGACGAATACATGCTCCAACAAGTGTGTTGGTCCTTCTAAGATTCCCATTAGAGGGACTTCTAACCAACTAGGAAATTTGCTGGTCTTGTTTGGCATTTCTCTGTTCGAAGGCACTCTCCAAATGAATACACAAGCTACAGTTTCACCTCCCTGATATTTTTCTGCTTGAATGTTTTTCTAATTCCTTTCATTGAACCGACTTAAAAGTTGGGAGTTTAAACTGAAGTTTTATTTAACGGAAAGAGAATAGAGGTGGTTGGCAGATCATGTTTCCCCAATTTTCAATAACTTAGGATGATGTTATGGGCAGCGATGAGTTGTTTTCAGCTCTGGTTAAGAACCATGTCTTCCCAAATTCAATATTATTTGAATTCCAATATTATATCATGGCCAGCAATGAGCTTTTGTGTCTTCAAAATCATATTACTTTCTGGATTTATTGAAACCTGAGACTCTCTAATTACTTTGTGATAGTTCTTTAAATTTTCCAGCTATTATTTGTTTCGTCTTCTTCCCAAGAGAAAAGTTTATGTTCTGCACACACATGTTTTTAAAGGCCATAGCTTGTAATTTGTTATTGTGTGTGTATATGTATTTAGATGATAAGTGCCGCTATTCAATTTCTGTGTATTAAATGTTGTATTTTTGTTAAATTTCTTCTAAGTCTTTATACTCTAACTAATGATTTTAAGACATTCATTATAGGATTACATATTGAAAAACCTCTGTTGTTCCTTCTTTATAATCCCAATGTTACTTGTAAATTAAAATCTTTCGTTTCTTTTAAAGTTCAATAGCCCCAAATGTGAATCATGGGCTAAATTTTGAGAGATTCATATAGAAATAGTTTAAAAATTTTGACATGCAATCTTCTCTTGTTATCCAATGAAAACTTTTTTTAGACTTTTGGCAAGCATGGCCTACAGTCCTATGAAAATCTTTTGGTGGATCTTCGGTCTAAATGGCCTATATATTCTTATGAAGTTAGTATTAACAATGACTAGTTCTATGGCCTTATATTGTTTTTGTGAAGGATGGTTTGATAGAAGCTAATCCAGGAGATGGTCCCAATGAGGTAACACCTGCTGGATGCTCGAACAGTGCCCTTCTAGCATGCTGTAAAGCACAAACTTCTGATGATACACCCTTAGCTGATCAGGTCATGGGCACTGTATCGGTAGCCAGTGAAACTGGTTCTCAACTTCCCATCAAGAGTGTGGATACTGTATCCACAACAAGTGGAATTGGTAGTGCGTTTTCTAAGTCTGTAGGTATTTCATCGGTGAACAGAGGATCTGCTAATGGACTTTTAGTCAAGGCTGAAAGTGAAACTCCCATCAAGGCTGTTACTATATCTGCAGAAATAAACTCTGGTTATCAACTTTCCATTTTTGTTATTCTTTTAATTGGCTCTGATGCAAAGGTTCAAAGCATATTAAACATATTTGTGATTAATTATCTTGTATATTCCCAGCAGAAAATTTGGCTTGGAGGGAAAATCAAGGACCAAAGTCCCCACAACTTGTGCCGAGACTTGATCACAAAAGGCGTAGACCTTGTTATGGCTGGATTTCTAGTGATGAGGAGGACGAAGAAAATATAATAGAGCTTATACCTTCACCTCGGATGTGAAATATTTCAGATATTGTAGAAAATGGTCAACAAGCGTAAAGATAAGATAAGATTGTTTAGCACAGGGGCAGGGTATTACGTATCTCTAGTACATGAGAACGGTACCATCTAATACAGGTAGGAGTATACCAGACCAAAATTTATTTTTATTTTGTAGCAAATACATTGAGTTATAAGATAAGATTTTCGTTTTGAAGCTATTAAGAATGAAGAAAATAAATATAGGATTGATATCTCTTATGTAAAATACACACATAAGAATGCTTATTTATAGATGAAAATAATAACATACTCAATAACATAATATAAACTATGAGTTAAGCTTGACATTCAACATTTCCCTTCAAGTTGATGATGTATATAAATCATATGCATAGTTTGTTACAAATATAATCAATTTTCGGTCTCCGTAAAGATTTAGTGAAAATATTTGTTAATTGACCATTCAAATTAACTAATTCAGTCTTGATGTTTCTAGACACAATCTTTTCTCAAATGAAATGATAATCAATCTCAATATATGTGATTCTTTCATGAAAGATGAGATTTGAGTTAATATGGAGAGCAGTATGATTATCACATATGAGTGTCATTTGACTGATTTCTTCAAATTGCAATTTTTTGAGTAGTTGTTTAAGCTAAATAAGCTCACAAGTAGTTGAAGTCATAATTCTATATTTTGCTTTAGCATTAGATCTTGTCACAACATTTTTGTTTCTTGTTCTTCAAAACACTTAAATTATCACCAATAGAAACACAATATTTGGAGGTGAATCTTCTATTGGAAGGATATCTTGCCAAATCACTATCTGAATAACATTACAACTCTAGTATGATTATTGTGACCATATAACAAGCTTTTTTCAGGAGAACCTTTATTGTATTTCAATATACGAATGACTGCATTCCAATGATCAATACATGGTGAATTAAGGAATTGAATTACCACAATAACAACAAATGAAATATTTGAATGAGTGACAATAAGATAGTTCAATTTTTCAACTAATCTTATGTACTTCTCAAGATCTGAGAGAAGCTCCCCCTGACTTGGTGGGACTTTGGCATTAGGATCCATAGTGTCTCAATAGATTTTGAATTCGTTAATCTAGTTTCCTCCAAAATATCCAATGCATATTTTCTTTGAGAAATAACAATATCATTGTTTGATTATGCTACCTCAATCCCCAAGAAATATATGAGTTTGTCAAGATCTTTGGTTTGAAAGTGTTGACAAAGTTGTTGTTTTACCTGTAAGATGTCATGATGATCACTTTTTTTAAGAACAATGTCATCAACATATACTACGAGATAGATACACCCAACACTCGAGTGACGATAAAGAACTAAATGATATGCTTCATTGCGAGTCATACCAAATTGTTGAACATTTTGCTAAATTTTCCAAACCAAGTCCAAGGAGACTTCTTGAAGCCATATAAGGATTTGCGAAGAGGACATACCAATCTAGAAGGCCCCCTGAGCAACAAAGTCGGGAGGTTGCTCCATATAAATTTCTTCCTACAAATCCCCATTAAGAAAGACCTTTTTGACATCTAGTTGATACAAAGGTTATTGTTAAAGAGCAACCATGACTAATAGTACCACCAGGACCAACTTTGATAGCAAAAACCCACCTGCAACCAACGACAGATTTCCCATACGGTAAAGGAATGATATTCTGAAGCGCACTCATTTCATCAAGCATGGCCTGACGCCAACTAGGATGAGCTAAGGCATCATCTACAAACTTTGGAATGGACACATAAGAAATAAACGAAAGACAGGTATAAAAAGGTTGAGATAGTCGATGATAGCTTAAAACATTATAATGTGGAGAGGGATTATGAGTAGAATGTATACTTTTACGGAGGAAAAAGGCAATATCAGGTTCAATTATTGGAGCCAAAGGATAGAGGATCTGACACTATAATAGAGTCATCATGTGGACGATGGGAAGATTGACGACTCTAAACTTGAAGAGGTGGTGGAGGAGGAGAATCTTTAGATACACTATACATAACAGGAGAATCAAAGACAACTGAAATATGTACTTGTTCAGATGGAGACGCATGTGAAGAAGATAAAGACTTAAAATAAATAGAAGACTCATTGAAGGTGACATTTGCAAAGATGAAATAACGGTTAAGAGAAACTGAAAAACATTTATATCATTTTTTAGATCTAGTAACCCTAAAAAACACATTTGTGTGACCTAACATATAATTTATCTCTTATTTGATACAACTAGCTAGGAAGGAAGGAAATAATAGAGATAGACTTCAATTTCACATGTCTATCTAATTTTGATGGAAAATGAAGAAATATATTTTGCATTGTGAATACAGCATGTAGACCCAAAAACTCTAGGTGGTAAGGGATAAAGAGGTTCATGGAAAAATAAAATAGAATGAGGAATTTTATTTTCTAAAATCGAAAATGACATACGATTAATTAGATAACATGCACTAAGAACAACATCACCACACAAACGTTGAGGAACATCACCATGAATTAATGGAATTTAGAATTTTGACGATCCTTATACCATTTAAGAATTTGCAGGTTGACCTTAGATATCAATATGAAGTGGGGTCTAGAGTAGAAGGTTGCATAGGAACAATTTGGACAACCGCAACATATTTAGGAGAACGACCATCTAAGATATAACACTGATTAGTTTTGTGACCAAGTTTGTCACAATGCTCACACTTATGACGCCCTTTCCTGGCTTGGAAGGGCGAGTGCGATCATAACCTCGAGAGATTAAAGTAGAAGAGTCATCAACTGGAAGAGGTATATCGATGATTTGTTTACCTGGCACACGCAATAAAACAAGTGGAAGTAAAACTGGGAACAACATGAGATCCCAAAATCTCATCACGGACATGAGAATAATAATTAGGAAGGCCATGTAAGCCTAATAACATGAAGATCTTGGATCATTGCTCTAGTTCTTGAAAGGAGTGGAAGCAGGAGAGAATAATTCATTAAAATAACGAAGAAGAGCATGTTTACCCAGATATTCAGCCATTGTACTATCAAGACATTTGGAAGCAACAATGGTAAGGAGTTTTTGACACACACCATAAAGACATTGAGTATCATTGGTGTATAATAATTTTGTTTGTTCCTACACTTTTGAACACGTCTCAAAAACACGAAAAATTTGTTTTTAAAGATAAGTGAATAATAGATTTAATAGCAATGCATAATTGAGCATCAATTTTCAACCAACAGAAAGCCTCATCTATAACAACATTGCGAACACATTGGGTAAGATGATCAACATAATCTTGACTCTTAAGCCACAATTTAATATCTGAAGTCCAAGTGTCATAATTAGTTTCGTCCAATTTGTCAATATAGAGATGAACATTGACATAATTAGTATAGATAAATGGATTGAGCATAGTGGCAACTGAAGAAGCCATAGATCCAATCGTTGTCGACACAGTGGTAGAAGACAAATCCATAACTCTAGTAGTCGTCTAATTGGTGACAACAACGACAACAGTGGCTCCAACGAGACTTTGACCACCACTTCCGACAAGATTTCGACAACGATAATTCTGGCGAGATTCTGATGAAGACGACTTTGACGATGAGACTGGGTGGCAGGGGCAACGCCTGACACTGAATAGTGGGTTCATCAAAAAAATTTGAATCCAAACTCTAGACTATAAATACCATATTAAGAATGGAGAAAATAAATATATAATTAATATTCCTTATATAAAATACATACATAGGAATTTTTATTTGTAAATGAATAACAAACTCAATAACATAATAAATAAGGTCCTTGCATTCAACAAAAGCAAATAACAATCTTGATCGTAAAGTCTTTCATAGGATAAAGATTACCTATAGACTAGAGCTTCATTATGTTAAAAAGACATTTTAGTCCCTTTCGGCTCAAAATTATTTTCTGTTTTACACTCTCACGAAACTTAAAATTTGGAGTATGTCAATTATGTTTTAGGTACAATAAGATAAATTTTATTGCATATTTAAGTGTTGTTTTTCCTATCAATAAATACGCGTTTAATTAAGTTTACACATTAATTTGGGAGCATAGATTCGCAAAAGTATTGAAAATAACTACACAACAGTTTGGGAGCATCATACACAGATTATAGTCAAATAGACTCAATACCTAAAGGATAAGCTTGTCAACTTCTTATGCTGTTTTTGAAAATACAGATATTTAAAAGTTAGTTGGGTTGAATTTATATTTAATTAATGAGATTCAGATATGTTGTTTTTGAAAATACTAAAATTCAAAAGTTAGATGGATTTAGTTTAAATTTAATTAATGAGATATGATTTTGTAGCTTTTAAGATATGATTTTGTAGCAATTAATGAATTTTAACCAATAGTACAATTCATTATCAATTTTATTAATTTTTCTAATATATATATTTTTGTTCATTTTCGTTTATTATTTTCATACATGCATAAAGTATAATTTTTTGTTGGGATCACCATCATATAACAACACTCCAGAAAGAGAAAAAGGACAAGTCCACTTCGTATCATATGAATTGCAATTCCGAATGAGTTATTTTCTAAGTGTTCATTTATAGTACACAATTATGTAGTATTCTATTACTAACCATAACAAGTCTCTATAAAAAAACATAACAAGTGAACTTTCGATTAAATGAACTCTAACAGACAACCTCAATCATTTATTTGAGAGGGATTATGTTGATACGTGTGAGGTGAAATGTGTAATAAAATAAAACTTTGGTGATTATTGGATGATTTAGTCTTTTAATTTGATTAAGGTCTAAGATATTTTTACTTCTATAGTTTTTTTTGTGTGGAAAAGTTGGAATATTATAAAAATCAATAGACACTTCCAAAAAAAAAAAAACAATTTGAAACAGTAGAGATACTGTATGTAATAAATGCTCACATGTATTTATGTTCAAAATAACCCATCCTAAATAAGGTATTTTCAGAAAAATAAAGTTATTTTAAAAAGTGATATATTTATTATTTTCTCAATTTATATAAAAAAAAAACTTAAGCTACCATAAGAAAACCTTAAACTACCATGAAACAGATAAATTACAATGATATAAAAAGATCATATGGATCAGAGTTTTTGAGAAATATATATATATATATATATATATATATATATATATATATATATATATAGAAGTTAAATTGATGAAAGAAAAAACAGGTTACATAAAATCTTCTCTTTGTAAATCAGGAATTAAAGAGGAGTCATCATAAAGAGAACAAAAAATTATGAAATCTAAGAGAAATTTATCTCTATAAATGAGATAATTGTTTTGAAAAGAGAAAATGAAGTAAAATTGAATGATTAAAGATGAAGTGAAGAAGAGGAGATAAGAGAAGTTGAGAGCTCCACGTAGATTATTGAGGAGACACGTAGGTTCCCATGTCAACATCGAATGGACGCGTTCATTTAGCGCGGTGAATGTAGCGTATCCAAGTGTGCATGTCAGTTTCGTAATTGAGTGAAACTCCGAGGGCATTTGATTACCGGCCATTCCAACGCTTGTTGTAGTCGCCCAAGTTTTTCCCTCCTAACACTTTTGCCCTGAGTCTCTTGAGCGTCCAAGGCACACGGCACAGAAAAGAGGAAGAAAGTTGAAGAGAAGAGAAATCGGCGAGAAAAGGAACCGACGAGTGAACTGAAAATCAGGGAAAGAGATTTGGATTGGAATTTAGAATTGGAATTTCGTTCTGAGCTGCTTTGATGAGTGAGAGGGTGAAGAAGGAAAAGCCAACGGAGAAAAGAGAGAGGATGAAGAACATCTTCAAGAAGCTTCACATAGGTGGCAACCACGATGCTCAGCGATCCAATGAGAATTCGCCACCTGTGCCGTCGCCGTCATGCGCCGCCGATCAGTCTCAAAGCTCCGGCACCACTCCTGCGAGCCCCTCGTCGGCCTCGGCATCGGCCTCCGCCGCCGCGGTTACTCCCGGTGGCGCCGTGAGTCCTGTGGTGAATCGGCAGGACTTTTTCTCGTCGGAGGAGGAGTTTCAGGTGCAGCTAGCCCTAGCTATCAGCGCTTCCAATTCGGAGTTCCGCGACGATCCTGAGAAGGATCAGATCCACGCGGCGACGCTGTTGAGTTTAGGAGGTCTTCGAATCGATTCGACGAGGAACAAGGACGACGCGGCGGAGGCGCTGGCGAGGCAGTACTGGGTAAGGTCTTACCAGTTGTTGAAATCCACTTCTTGCAATGTTGCTCTTTCGTCGTGGTTAATTGAGGCGAAGTTGTGAACCGTAGAGGTTTATGCAGAGTGGGTTTCACTCTAGATTTTTATTTATTTGTTCTTGCAGTGAATTCAGTTGTGTATTGGAACTTAGATTCGGGGGCTTTTATATGTGTCTAGGGCTAGTTACTCCAGTGAAGTTCGAAATGCGTTTTTGTTCAGCGACTTAAAATTTGGTATCTGCATAAAGTAGACGGAATTTCGGTAGAATCTGATTGATTGGGCAAGCTGTGGTCAAACGATGTTGAATATTTGGGTGTTTTTTTTAAGGGCAATATACCCCTAGATATTAGAAATTTGGGATGATGTTTTTAGAATCACCGGGTGCTTATTTGTGTGCTTGATGTTGAAAAAACAAGAAGGAATTTTTGGGATTGAGTTGTTAAACTGGTGCATTGGCAAACATTTGTCAAGACAGTTTACATTTTTACAGTATGATACGATTTATTTTCGGCCATAATCAGCAGTTGATTGTTTTACAGCTGTTGTGTCTGTGTTTGACTTTCTGTGGTTATGGTTATAAATTGCATTGGTTTTCTACGGCATAGCATTTTTAAGAAAATTATACAAGTATATGCTTTATGGTTTCTTCATGTATACTCATTATTACACACTCACCCACTACATCACATGGTATTGGTTAACTCTGTCATTGTCTTGCACATTCTTATTTGTACTAAATGAACATGCACTCTTTAATTTATTGTTGTCTGTTCAGCACCAAGATGGAAATAATCAAATTATAAAATGTAGTTAAGGAACATGGAATGCTCACCACTTGTTTCACCTCCATTGATGCTTTTTCTCCTTTCCGTTTAGTGACCTTTTTTGAACTGCATCTGTTTTGTTTATCTTTCATTTCTATTTTGTTGACCAGGAATATAATGTGCTTGACTATGAGGAGAAAGTAGTAGATGGTTTTTATGATGTATATGGGCCCTATAATGATTCGGTGATGCAAGGAAAGATGCCATCTCAAACGGATCTTGAAGCAAATCCTGGAGGTTCGGAGGTGGTCATTGTTAATAGAACAATTGATCCTGCCCTAGAAGAATTGATACAAATTGCACAATGTATTGCTTTAGACTGCCCGGTTACTAGTTTGGCACAAAGGCTTGCTGAACTTGTTACAAGTCATATGGGTGGTCCTGTAAAGGATGCTAGTATTATGTTAGCAAGATGGACAGAAACAAGAGCAGAGTTAAGGACATCTCTTCACACAATTGTATTGCCTCTTGGGTCCTTAAATATTGGGCTCTCTAGGCATCGTGCTTTGCTTTTCAAGGTTCGTATTCTGGCTTTTATTGGTGATTACGTTTTTGTTAGCCGTTATGTAATTTTGTGGTCAGGTTACTGTAGTCATAATCTGCTCAAAAAATCAGACAAAACTACATTAAAAGAAAAAGAAAAGTGTAACATGATATTTGCTATAACTATTAAATAATTATATCACCTGAAAACATTCTTAAAGTGAAAACATTAATAAATTAATAAATGTAATTCAGACAGTATTTTGTAGAATTATTCATGCTGATAAAATGTTCCCTACTAATCTAGCCTGGGCTTGCATTACGACGTATATTTGCTCTAAGTATGCCTAGCTGAAAAAAATGAGAAATCATGCTCTGTTTATCAAGGATGTCTTCAAATTTATGGCTTACTGTGCTCATGAATACGTCTAAAACTTCTGTAGGTTTTTAACCTTTGCATAGCTGTGGTGTTGTAGTTGCAAAGCTAGTTTTGAATATGAGATTTGAGAATAGATCTTCCAGTTAAATTTTAGTATTTTTTCTGCATATTAGAGGATCATATTATAGTTCATTATGAATTTTATCAAAATTTTCAAAGCTTTTCTTATGATCTATTGCTTGTGTAATTTACTTGTTTTTTTTCTGCATTCAGGTATTGGCTGACAACATTAATATGCCTTGTAGACTGGTTAAAGGCAGTCATTACACTGGTGTGGAGGATGATGCTGTCAACATTATAAAGTTGGAGGGTGAAAGGTTAAGGATCTTCGAATTTTCATGTATTTGTTAACTTACTAATTTGTGTGTCCATGTGCTTCGCATATGCATGCCTATGTATTATTGGCAATGGTTGATGCAATCATTAGATGTCTCTATAAGTTTACCCAGAAAGTTTGTGTTTCTTCAGGTCCTGTGGTACTGATATCTCCTACTCTGCTTTCAGGGAGTTTTTGGTTGATCTCATGGCTGCTCCAGGGACACTTATACCACTTATGCCAGCTGATATTTTAAGCACCAAGGATAGTGCCTTTAACAAGGCGTTTAATCCCAACAGTTTACCTTCCACCAAGGATACTGAATTTTCTTACTCAAGACCTATCCAACCATCTCATGGTGAAGGTAGTAGTCAAAGTTCTGTGATAAAAGATCATTCACTGCCTTGGAATGGAAAATCATATTTTGAGAAGTCAGAGCCTTCAAACATAGGTTTGAGAAGAGACACTGGTGTTGGTACTTCTAAAATTTCTAATAGAGGGACCCCTAATCAACTGGAGAATTTGCCAGCCTTGTCTGGTACTTCTCTGTACAAAGGGACCCTCGGAATGAATACAATTGGTGATGGGACGAGACTTAATGTCAATGTTGTACCATATACTCAAAACAGCCCCAATGACTCTCGAAACCTTTTTGCAGATCTTAATCCATTCCAAATAAAAGGAATGGGGAAGGCCTCTGTGCTTAACAAACCTGTGGAAAGTAAACTTCCTGAGAATAAAAGTACTAAAAACAGTACTGTTTCTGGTCGACCCCCATTGCTACTGACAAAGAAGAACCGTCATGCCCTCAATGAAGATCCCAGGAAAACTAATCATAACCCTAATGAATACAACCCTCCCTTGTTTGTTTCCAATGGTTCTTCTACATCTGAAAATATTGACCTTAGTAGTTCCAAACCATTATATAATTCAAATTTAAATAATGATGTAAATGTTCAAACTTTGGCACATGTTACTGGTTCAGTTTCACCATCTTCTGTACCTGAGCTGAACCAGATTGAGGATCTCAATGCTGGTTTTAACCAGGGGGGTCTGGAAAATTCTCAAAACTTCATGGTAGAGGCAGTTAGAGAACCTGAGAATGCCGAAATCAGACATCATGACCGGAGGATGTATACTTATGACAGATTCATGGGAAGCAATTTGAAACTGAAAGATTCAGAGAGTCCTAGCTCATCAATTGATTCCATCACAAACAGGGTGGATCAGATATTGGATGATGTAGACGTTGGTGAATGTGAGATTCCATGGGAGGATCTGTTTCTTGGTGAAAGAATTGGTATAGGTAATGTACATGATTTGCCTTCATTTTCTTGAAACATCATTAATATTTACTGAAAATTTGACATTGCTCTGATTTACTATTTAATTTAGCGGAGCTCCCAATTGATGCAAATGAATCAATAATCTAGCATAAATTTCCACCCTATTTTTCAATTGGTTATTTAATTTTTATTTCTGTTTGCGCTAGCATGGTCCCAAGGTTGTGTCAAGCTCATTTAACTTTTCAATATTTTATATTTTTACATGCACTATACCATTTTTACATGTGATAGTTTGGGAGGCTGGTTGTGTGTTTTAAGTATTGCACTTGTTTCTTGAGTTTTTTTTTTAATATATATGTTCATACTTTCTTTCTAATAGGTTCATACGGTGAGGTATACCAAGCCGACATGAATGGCACAGTGAGTTCTTTAATTCCTATTCATACTTTCTGGAATATTATTGTTATAGATAGAATTGGAAAAATCTCTGTATTGTCATATTCTGACTGATGGTTCTGTACTTCTATCTGCATGGTTCAAACGTAAAAGTGATCTCAATAAAGATAATATAAAGATATTCCCTGATCAGATCATTTAGATAACCTTCTTCGAGAATGGTTAGATGTTATGGATGTATTCATCGTAGTTCTATATGCCTAGTAACTCTTCATTCTAGTGAAGTGAGATGGATGCTTAATACAGTAAATGGATTAAAAAACGAAAATAGAAGTATTACATAGTTGGGATTGTGTTTTTAGTGTTACTAACTGTAATTGGTGATTTGGTAATGACTCAATTTAACTTCTGTTAAAACGGAAGCATAAGATCAACACCCAAGAATCTGTAACCTGTTGAAGGTCTTGAAGACCTTTTTATCTTGTGTAGCTATTATTGAACCCTTCTATATTACTGGATAGCTACCCTTGTTATGGGCCGATATGACATTATAATAGTTGATTCAATTTGTACCAATTCTACTAATTAAAGAGTTTGGGGAGTTTATATACTAGACCCTTGGTAAATTCCCTAAAAATCTGAAGGAAAGAAAAGGAAAAAGATGAAAAAGCTGATAATCTCTTTTAGGCTACTTAAGTCTCAAAGTCATAACTCAGTTTCTTAATTTCAGAGCTTTTAACCAAAATATAATGATTTCTTGTCTCTGATTTTCTTACTGATGATCCGCTGTTGAAATATCAGGAGGTTGCTGTAAAGAAATTTTTGGATCAGGATTTTTCAGGCGCTGCATTGTCTGAATTCAAAAGAGAAGTAAGTACTAATTTTGTTTTATGTTTTGCTTAGAATTATTATTCTTATTTTTATTTGTATAAGAGAAATTCAAAGAAATAGAGTAAACTTGTGAGTTTAAAGAAAATAAATTTTTTACTTTCAATTTAAAACTACATAGAAGATCTGAGCATAAATACCAATAGGGAAAAAGAACAAGTTAACTTGGCAGGCAGTGGTTTCATGGGAAAGGGTACACTATCAATACCTTTTTAAAGGCCAAAATTAATCTGTTTTCCATCCTTTTGATGCAAGGTACGGATAATGCGTAGGTTACGGCATCCAAATATTGTTCTGTTTATGGGTGCTGTTACTCGTCCTCCTAACCTCTCAATCATTTCAGAGTATCTACCGAGGTATATAGCCTTTATTTTTACGAAATAATAACTGTGTACCATATTATTTGTCCTTTGCAACCTTAGATGTTTTCCATGTTACTCTTCCATATTTACATGTCTTACTGGTGTTACTGATGTCCACTTTGCAGAGGAAGCTTGTACCGATTACTTCATCGCCCTTATTGTCAGATTGATGAGAAACGAAGAATAAAAATGGCTTTGGACGTGGTATGAAATAATTACACTTCTTCGTTTTCAACCATTATTTATATCAATAAGCTTTCACATTTTTAACACTCCAATTTACAGGCTAGGGGCATGAATTGCTTACACACCAGCACACCTATAATTGTTCACCGAGATTTAAAGTCTCCAAATCTTTTAGTTGATAAGAACTGGAATGTTAAGGTATATGATTGACAACTCATACTGTCCTTCTGCCTTGTTTGTCTTTTTTTTTCGTTTGTATAGGCTCCTGAATTCTTGGTTCATTAGTTTAGGGAAGTCAACAAGATTGGTTTGAAAAACATGGTGTTTGACTATAGTTGTCTGATTTTTTGTGCAACCTGCATGATTGTGTGGATTTCATCTCTGATCTTCATTTTACTTAAAATGCTTTTTATTTTTATGATATTTTGTAAGCCTGGTCTTGGTATATCAAACAAATGGTGATGTGTACATACACGTGCTTCTAAATACAATGTGTTGTTTCTGTCGACTATCACTTTCTGAATTTGGAGAGATACACATGCAGAAGTTGACATTCACCTAAATTGTCGATCGTGTCATGTTAAACTTGTGTTTGGTCAACTTAATAAATTGGTGAGTATATAAGCCTAGTTAGTTGTATGTAGGAGAGGTACCATTTATGGTAACTTGTAAATGAAACATCTGCATTTTATACAACATCTAATGGTATACATGAGCCCAGCAGGTTGGTATCAAAGCCAAACTCGAAGCCATGCTGATAAATTCCTCAAAGTGACCAATCCAGGAAATGATAATTTTGACTGGGCTGGGATGGTTTTTCTATTTTTACCTTTTTCACACGATCATTTTCTAAAAGAAAAGCAAAGTATCATGGTTACCTTTTCTAGTTCAATGCAGTAAGACGCATGAAGAAATCATGTGAACCGAATTTTGGATGATTTGTTTGCCTATAACAGTATATATTTATCAAGCTGGTTACAATATTTGCTTATTCTTTATCATTGCATAACATAATTAACTAGTGCCATTAAAACAGGAAAAATATAATAATAACAACAGCATGATGATGATAATGTCTTGTTGAAATTATGTAGTCTTATCTTACGAGTAAAAAACAGATTTTTGGGTTACAACAGTTTTTAAATTTATTAGTCTTAGCCAACTCAAACTGAAATTTAGATTTTGAATCAAACCAACCTGATACTGAAAACAAAACCAGACAAGTGTTTTAGTTGGGTTGCTTGGGTTTGGTCAGGCTTGCTTAGATTTTGAACAGTTGTAATCACATGGCAAATGCGTGTTTACAATGGAAGGATAATTTTGTGGGTATTATTTTTTTCCAAACATGTTCCGTGAATTATGTATACATCAATTTCTGAGTTATGTGTATTTTATATGATCCTCTTTGCTATGTTGTAAGTAAGCCATTTTTTTACAGGTATGCGATTTTGGGTTGTCAAGGTTGAAGCACAACACTTTTTTGTCATCCAAGTCAACTGCTGGAACGGTGAGCATTTGGGAAAATCTGCATTATGTGTAGCCCTCTTTTTAGACACATGCAGTGTGTCTTTTCTGCCTTTACATTTCACTGACATTTTTTTCAATATATTAGCCGGAGTGGATGGCTCCTGAAGTTCTCCGCAATGAACCCTCAAATGAAAAGTGAGTTGTTATTAATTTGAGATGAAGGTTTCTTTTTTTATTCTTGATTTTCGTTGTCATTTCATATCGAATGTGTGTAATCAATGCTTGGCCATAGTTGCTTCACTCTACTGGGTCTGAGAGTCTCTAAAAATCTAAACAGTATTTGGCCGGTTATAGCATTTGACAACCTGGTTCTATTAAAACAACACTGTTAGCAATTTATACCTCACTAGTAAGATAGGTTCTGCTGGAGGTGTGTTCTTAGGTCGGTTTGGATTGGATTCGGGAGGAAATAAAGTCCAAACCAATCAATTTTCATTTTGGATTTTAAAAGAAAATTCAAAATTCAAACCAAACCAAGCTGATAAAGAATGAATTGGTTTGGTTTAGATCAATTGGATCCAATTATACACAAATATGCAAAATTTTATTTTTAGAAATAGGAAAAATACATAATTTTATGAAAAATTATCACAACTCTATCATTAAAAGAGATAAACGACATTTTTGTATTGTAATTGACTTACATCAGCAAAATAATAGCAAAAATTAAAAAAATATATATAATAAGAAACATATATAATTGGTTTGGTTCAGGTCTATTGGATTTGTGAATCATAAATCCAATACCTAAACTAATCAACATTGGATTTGATTGGTATGGTTCGGATTGAATTTGATTAAGAAAAAAATCTGAACTAGTTTAATTGGTTTGGTTTGGATTATCAGGTTGATCCAAACCAATGAACACCACACCCCTATCTGCTAGGCCCTATTTACATATTTTGGCTTGACGAAAAACATTTTTCTTAACCCCTATTTTGTTGTTGTGTTCAATTACTGAATTGTTTTCTCCAATAATAAAAAGCGTATTTTTACTTTTATCTGTAATTAAAAAATTAACGCCTGCTAGACATGGCTATAGCAGTTTTAGGAGCAAAAGTCCGGAAATCTATAGCAGTTTTAGCAATTTAACATTTTGAACATGTATTTAAATTCAAATATTTTCTTGCTTCTTTTTTTGCAACTATAGCTGTCTATTGAATGCATCTCTATTAATCATCATATCGAATACAGATGCGATGTTTATAGTTTTGGAGTCATCCTATGGGAGCTTGCCACTTTAAGGTTGCCGTGGACTGGAATGAATCCTATGCAAGTTGTTGGTGCTGTTGGTTTCCAAAATCGTAGACTTGAAATTCCTAAGGAAGTCGATCCTTTAGTTGGAAGAATAATCTGGGAGTGTTGGCAACAGTAAGCATGTTTAGCTTTAAATTTGATTTTTTTTTCTTTTCCTTCCACACACCATTAAATGATTTCAGGAAATTTTGCAGTTAGACTTATTTTTCAGTTTATGACATCTTTCCCTCTCCCTGTGTCAGGGATCCAAATTTGCGGCCCTCGTTTGCACAACTCACAGTGGCTCTTAAGCCTCTGCAGCGTCTGGTTATCCCATCTCATCAAGACCAGGTAGCTCCATATGTGCCGCAGGAGATTTCTGTAAATTCAACCCCATGAAAAGTCTCGCTTCAAGTGTGAATAAGTAGGCATTCTGCATAGTAATGTGCGTATAAAGGTAACAAGAATACAAAATAAAATGGAAAAAAAATATGGAAAGGCAAATGTTTGTGTTGAGGGAAATATCAACTGCAACTGCACTGCAGCCAAACAACTGCAGAGAGCCATTTTGTATTTTGTATTGTTATGATAGCTTGTCCGAGGAACTAAAACTCGGTAATCTGTAAATTATTGTACTTCACAAGCAGGAAATATCTATACTTTTGCAAAAGGTACGTTTTTCGGGAGTGTCTAGAATTTGACCAAGTATCAAGGTTAGGTTAGCATGAAAGAATTACGTATTTTCATGAGGAGTCATTTTGTTAGCAACTTAGAATAATTAATTATTCATATGCTTAACCTCACGTGTTTTCTTCTCTAAAGGATTCCACCCACCCCTTTCAATGACCTTAAGCTTCTAATTCTGCTATTTGTTTGCCGTTAAGTTTGGATATTAAAAAAATCCATATCATATCATGCGAGGGAAACTGTCCAATTTTTTTTGGTTGAATTATAATTTTGGTTTTCATCCATTTCAATTATTAAAATTTAATAGGTTTGTAATTTTGTCTAATTTTAATTTTATATGCGGCTACTTTTTAATGAGTACGTTAATGGATCAAAATAAAACTGCAAAATTATTCTAAAATAAGCTAAAATTATATATTTTTTAAAATGTAGGACTAGAATTGTAGAAATTATCGCAATCATGAACAATCAATTTACCAAAACTGTATTTTTAGTTTTTTTAGAGTTCATGCTTATATAAATATTAATTCTGTATGTATATATAAATTCATTATTCATAAACTTCAGTGTATTTTTGTATCAGTATGAATGTAGCTACTAGAATATTTAAAAATACAATGTTTTCAAAGTATTTGCAGTATCCGTATTCATAATGAGCATTTCCAGCAATTTTTTTCTCTTAAATATGTTTTTATTCTTTTAAATTTGGAATACATTTATTGATGATTTTCTAAATTTAAAAATAATTAATTTCTGTAATTTGAAAATAATTAATTTGTGTAATTTGAAAATAATTAATATCTCTTAATTGCTTAAATGTTGTTCGAACAAATAAATATTTTAAAAGAAAAACGCGTATACATATAATACAGGTTTTGATACTAAAAATATAAAACCAAAATGAACTACACCCTGCAAGAAAAGTATCGTATGTAGACAGACTTAAAAAGAATTATAAGACTTAATTTTTAATTTAGAAGACTAAAATAAACTTATTTAAATTTAATCTTTATTTGGTAGAGTAGAGGAAGAAGGATAGAGAGGGAGGGGAAAATAATATAGTTTATTTGGTGGAAAGAGAAAATAGAAGAAATAAGTTTAAAAAATATGAGCTCCACTACGTATATTTTCTTCATCATAGCTTGGAATTATATGTTAAGACAATTTACGTACTTCTAAACTAATTGATTTAACTATTTTTTATTATTTCACACGTATTTCTATTTATTTTTCTCCGCATAACCTAAAAAGCTATTATACATTCTGCAATTCAAAATATATTTACAAATTTGGTAATTAAAAAATCTAAACTATAGGCAATTTAGAGTTATCTAACACCAATATTTTATATAAAGAAATCATCAGATAAATGAAGAAAGAACCCTTCTATTGACATGGCAAAGTGACGTCATTGACATACTTGATCACTGATTGTCAATTTTTTTACACTACAATTGTTGAGGTCCTATAATAATAACCAAAGCTACCATCAAGTTCCCTTAGACCACTCAAGAGCTTATGATACACACTAGCTAGGATTATTATAAAAAATCTAAAGCTGAAGGAAGCTTATAAAGACATCAGAATAAAAATAAACTACAAAGGATACCACCATTCTATCATAAACGTGCAAGTTGTCTAGAAGAAACAACAGAAATAGTAAAAAAATAGTGTCCCTAGCGAAGGCTAAAAACAAATGTATTCATGTTAAAGGTCATGATGTCAAACTTCAAAGTTAGTCCCAAATAGTTACACAATCACATAAGCAAAGGTCTAACACGACCCAACAAGCTCCAAAATAGAGAACGATCATGTTAATGAAGTAATTAACAGATCCCAACCCACAAAACACCAAGAAAACACACCTATAAAGTATACCACTCACTACTTTTTGTTATAGACAAATATGAATTGCAAAAAGTTAAACATGAAATCCCTTAAAAAAATCTGCAACCATTATGTCATTTAACCCTTAGATCAGATCAGACATCCTTCTTCTGTGACGACCCAGTGAAACTCTCAAGTTTTGGTCTGAAGATGTAACCATCCTGCTTCGAGGGGTTGTGACTTTTGATTCCAAATCATTGCCTTTAGGCCTTTCTGTGAGAACAGGGTCTGGAATTGGAACACTGTCTGCTTCGGCATGCCCAGATTTTCCGTTTGAACTTCGCAGTAATGCTTTGATGCGGATATCTGAATAACTCAACGATTGGGAATACGAAAAATGGATGGAACTTCTAGACTGTGTTGATCTATAGCTTTTGAATTTCACAGTGCCAATGTCTCGCTCTGCAGCACTTTTCCTTTGGCGACTTGCAACTGTCGAAGTCATGAATCGAGGCATTGAGTTGGAGAAATTTCTTTTAGTGGACTTCTTAGACGCTTTAGGGGTTTCAATCACCTCTTTCACATCATCTTTGGGAGGACTAATTGAGGCTCTCATGTCATCACTTTCCACAAGACTATCTGTGCTTGATAAGAGCTTTTTACTATCCTTTAACTTCAACTCAATCTTCTCTCTTTGTTCCCTTAAATTCTGGCTTTGTTTTTCAGCTTCCTTGATGTCTTCCTCTAGCTCCGTAATCTTCTTCTCCCTTTGCTTCTTCACTTCCTACAGTGTATGCATGCAGTCAGCAATCTTCAAACACTGTCTACTGAGGAACTTGCTTGAGAAAAAAATTAAGAAAATTACCACGGGCACTTCTTTATTGGACTCTATTGCTCTCGCTCTCTTTGCAAAGTTCAAGGAGCAAATCGTCTCACACACATCTTCTTCAGAAGGGCTTATATGCACCAGCATCAAGACCTTTGAGCCATACCCTTTGAGCATGTGATTATAAAGATTAGACCTTTTATATTTTAGATATAAAACAACAAAATAGTATATACGTAAATCATGAGCATCAATATCAAATAAACTATCAATTTCATCAATGAAGTAGTCCTGTTCTCCCTGAATGTATCTGTCTCCCTGTTCTTAATTTATATAGTCTAAATGAGCTAAAAACTAACAAAATGTAAATATTTCAAACTCTGAATTTATATTTGTGTACAAGTTTTCGTGCACAAAAGCTGGTAGTGTACAATTTAGTTTAGAAATCAATAGTATCATACCAAGAGAATCTTTCAGTAATTGAGTCAGCTTGCTATTCCTGCAAGCAAAGTAGCATGAATCAGTAACCATGTGTACTTTGATTGTCTAGAAAGAAACAATGATAGTATAAAAAACTAGCCCAGTAAAAAAGGACTCATCTCTGTAGTACTAGCAATGACAAAATCTAGCAGCTAGAACATAATTAAAAATGACAAAAATCAACATCGGCATAGTACTTACCTATAAGGCACATGACACCTCTTCCTCTTCAAAGCTGCAACAACATCAGCTAAAGCTGAAAGAGAAAGATTAATGGCTCTGCCCTCATCCAGTGTCAGTCCTTTGGCTCCAGTTTTAAGCAACCGTTCGCTGCCTCCAAGATCAACCATCCACAGTTTACTTACTTCACTTTTAGCTTCCAAAGCATCCCCACGTCGAAATATGCCTATCCTCGTTAAGCTAGATATATGAAGCTAAACAGATAAAGTAACTATCAAGCTGAGAAAACCTTTAAAATACTTTTAAGTATCTAACTAGACCTATAACCCACCAGTGTGACCTGCTTGATGCTTCATTCACATTAGTCCACGAGGTGGATCTGAACCTTCTGCCCTTGTTGTACCACCATTTGGCTTTAGCATAATCACTTATTTGCACTTCAGAGAGACCCTCAATCTCAATCAACCCCTTTGGATCGGTCTGGATGTTGAGATTGCTATAAAAAGGGGTTAGTGAGCCAGAGTTTCATACATACTATCCAATGGAATTCAATCTTTGAAGTATTGAGTGAATAGAGAAAAGGAACAAAAATATGTTACCACTTCGTCACAGGTTGTTCATGTGGTCTACCAGACGGTCTTGGAGCTAGCAAATCCCTGAGATTGCCCATATAAACTTCCAACATGCTCATTGAAAAGGTGAAAGCAGATGAGCTATCCAAAGAGGCTTGATGAAAGAGCTCTTCAAGAGCACGCGGAATAATTCCAGGCTGCTCGTTTGTACCATCCTAAAAACAATTATTGCATGTCATCATCACACAATAGCAATGCTGCCCCATATACTAGGTAACAAACGTGTTTAGCACAACCACACAAATAATAGCAAGACAACGTTGAATTGACTAACCATGGTGAATGTCTTGCCTGTGCCTGTTTGACCGTAAGCAAACACACATACATTGTGCCCGTCCATTGCAGATCTCAGAATTGGCTCAACCTCAACAAAAACACTTTCTGCAGAGTTCAAACAAGGCATAATAACCCCCTCTTTAGTACAACTTGGAACTACAGTAAGATAATAAAAAATCGGAAGCACAGCGACACTTAATACTAGCCTTGGCTTGTTTCTTGAGTAAAAACTTTATCAAACTCAAAATCTTTCCTTGTTCCCCCCAACTTAACCCGAATTTTCTCTGGTCCAGCTGATACCGGTTCAGAAATTCTTCTCTTCTCCGTTACCAGATTTGGTCGAATTCTACAAAACACGCGAATGCTCCCTGGATATCAAAACACAATTCTTCAACACTTTGCAAACAATTAACAATAACCTTATTTAGTCAATATAGAATTACTCTATTACCTTTGATGTCCAATATCTTGCTCAGTGCTTCTCTCCGCTTTTTATCCAATTTCTTCTGCTTGACCCTCAACTCCTCAATTTCTCCTACACAAGCAATTGAGCCCGACCCAGAAAAATGAATCAGCAACATTTGTTTCACAAATTTAAACCCATAAGCCATAATACAAAGGAATAGAGACACGGAATGTGACTTCAATCATTCATACTTTCTAAATTGGATATCAAGTGCTCAAGCTCGTTCTTTTGGTGTTCTGGCACGACACCCACATCAGTGTAAAAGGTGGAAACAGGTGGGGACCCATCAACTGAATCTGAATCTGGGTTCAAATCCAACGAGGGTGACTTTGCAACCTCACTTGCATTTTCTGAAGCAGACAGAACCTGCTCTTCTCCGTTAGGAACAGGCATTATCACTACCCAAGAACATGAAATGAAACACGCCCCCCTAAATAAAGAACCCTATAGAAGACACGATTATGAAAGTAATAGAAATTATCACTGCTTCCTAGTACTACTCAAAGATCTGTTCTTTTCCTTTTTTCGCTCCTATTAGCTAAAAGTCAATTTAACTGACTCATGAGCAACAAGGATCAACGAAACGAAGCTTCTAGACAGCCACTATAGGCTGAACTTGAACTCCTTAACCTCGAAACACGCAATGGAGCAAGTGAAACACGCGTTATAATGAAACTGTAATATAGAAGAAACATTTCCCATGATTCATGTAACGTAAACCATAAACCCAAAAAGAAATTAAAAAAAAAAATAGAAAGAGAGAACTGTTTGAAGAACTAGTAGGATAAAAATTCAAAAGCTCCAACAAAACTCGGATTTTCAACACACACAACAAAGTAAAAGAAGTAGAGAGGAAGTTGGTTATTTTCAATGATTGAACACTCTGGAGAATCCTGATTAGTGATTGGGAGTGAAAAAAGGTGTTTTTTTGTAGTACTGCAATAATAAGAAAAACAAACAATAATAATAATAATAATAACAGTGGTGGAGTAAGAATCTTTTTGGTTGGTCGAGATGAGATCTTGAAGTTGAATTATGAACTGTAACAAAGGTTGGGTTTGATGGGAGCGTGAGGAGCGGAGTGGCAGAGTTGAAATTAAAGCGAAAAAGATGTTCCTTTTGGTTACGAAACTCACTACTCAGTGTCAGTGCTTTTGAGTTAAACTTTGACCAGAAGCAAGCAATGGAGAACGTGGTTGGTTCATCCGTTCTGGCATTGTTTCAGACAAATTCTTAATTTCTGTAACGTATCAACATTCAATAAATTTATTGAAGACACACATTTTTCTATACTCTATTTATTGCATAATAATTACGTACCACTCCACGTAATATATTTGCTCCCTATATTAAGAAATAAAGAAAATCACTATTCAGGTGCTACATTTTATATTCTATTTATTCATCACATTTTAATTTCTATATGAAGATAATAAATAAATGGGGTTCAGATGCTGCTACATCTTATGAGATGTCATTGTGCTCTTTTATTTATTTTATGTCTACGCTACATTTTATGTACCAACCATCTGTTGTAATATGGTCCAGAATATTTTTAAAGTGACCACCACGTTTACTTCTCAAACATTTTGAAAAAATAATAATAAAACCTAACTTTTATTTAAATTTATTTAAGGTTTTTTTGTTTTTTAAAATGAGAAGGTACTCTGCTGAAGCTATTTTCAATTATATTTATTAAAAAATATAGTGAAGCTATAATAAGATTTAATGAATTAAAAATGTTTATTAAACGTTCTTTCCTTTCTGTTATGAAGTGTTGTTCCTCTGCACTACCCTTGTTGGAAACCTCATAAAAAGCAATAGATAAGGGTGAGAGAGATAAACATCCCGTGAGAAGACAGAGAGACAGACAGATTTTGGTTTCCACACCTTGGAACTTGTCCTTTTTATATTTTATATAATTTATTCTGCTACATCTCTATGTCTAGACACGTGTTTACAACTATTAATTCCTACATTAAAGTTTTATTTAGCCCTTCACATCACCTTCATTCAAAAAATATCACTAAATTAATATATTTTCTACTTTAAGAAATTTAAGTGGTTTTGGTCGGATAAACATTTGAATCACGTATACTCTTTTTTAAACATTAGACAATATTTGGACGAAATATAGCTATAGAGTGTATTTAGAATATTGAGGAGATTTTTTTAAAAAATAGTGAGAAAAATGAAATATTCCATTCGAAAACAGTTAAGCGTTTTATTAATACTCAGAAACATATACGGTTTATCCGTATTTTTATTATTATTATTATTATATTACTATATGTATATTTATATTTATATTTATTTGAATAAAATATAAGCTATGTTCGTATTTTTAAATATTAAATTATATATATATATATGTTTTAAAGAAAAAATATTAAATTATTATTTAAAGTAAAGATTAAATAAAAATAAAGATTGATATTTAAAATATTTTTTTTTATTATTTAAAAGAAATAAAATTATTTCATTAATTAAATTATAACAATAATTTAATGATATCAAACATATCATTCATAATTTTTTTAATTTTATAAATTTACAACTTTTATTTATTATTTTTTATATGTATATTTTTATAAGATTAAAAAAAATGATTATTTATTTATTATGATTTATTTGATTTTCATAAGAAAAATAAAAATTAAATTACAACGTGAAATAAATAAAAAGTAACAAAAAGGCATAAAAGTGGAAGAAGAAAAAATAGAAAATTGTTTAGTGAGCCACACATTTTTAGTAAGAGAAACAGAAAAACTTAATAATTTATATAATTTTGATTTAGAAAAACAGCTTTCAAAACGAAACTACGAAACTAGACTGTAATATCATAAAATTTATTTAATAAAAGGAATCAATTTATATATGAGTATAATATATTTGTATTTATTAAAATAAATTATAAATTTACACTCTTAATATAAATATGTAAATAATAATATTTTATTTGATTTTAAATATTAGTTTATCTAATTTGACGTTTATTCAAATTATTGACAAATCATAAATATTATATAGGATTTAAATTTTCTAAATTTTGAAATAAAAATTGTGCAATTTAACTATTCATATCAATAAAACCAAATTTTAAATTTACTAATTTTATAAAAAAAATAAATTGCATTGATGAAATATTTATGAAATTTTATTTAAATCTCTACTATATGCAAATAATAAAATTATAATATATTGCATAATATTTAGTGAATTTAGTAATAGGAAACTAAATAATAAGAAGAGATAAAAGTTATAATTTTTAGGAGAAAGATATAAAAAAGAAATCTTTCACATAAGAACCAACAGTAAATAATTTTTTAAAAATTTAATATTAACTTTTCTTTAGTTTTAAATTTAAATAATTATAAAATAATAAAATAATCAAAATAAAATAATCAAATAAAATATTAATATAAAGATAAAGATAAAATAGAAAAAAAAATTATGTACACTCAAAATCGATAAAAAGAAACACTAAAAACACAGCTTTAGATTAAGTCACTTTTTATGACAACTTAATAAATATAAGTTATCGTATGCAGCTTCATTTCCATGGGTTAAAAAACTAGTTTTAAACAAAATAAAGTTTGCAAGTAGAATTGTAAAACTGAAGAACGTGGAACATTTAATAAAATGAAACGGTAATACGATAAATTAGGCAGAAATCTTGCCCAAAACATTTACCAAGTGAGAATCTTACTCTCAATTTTAAAAGGCATATACCCAGTCAAATAACCAATCTAACCCCAATTACTCTCAGACAAAACTCTCTAAACTTTACAACACCAAACAATGTGTAACACACATTTATAATTATTACTGCCAGAGGTTTGATTTCCTATTTCTCCTTTTTGATTCCACTCTTCCATTTTATATTTCTTCCATTCTTGAAATGCATTCATAGTGTGAAAATTTATATGCACACCAAGTAGGATTTCTTAGCCTTGTGATCAGGTTATTAGTTAATCTGCGATCTAAAATTTGTTACTTTTGTTATTTGATTTTTATGTACACTACTCAGGACATATTTGGGGTTTTTTTTTTTTTATTGACTCCTTTTGTTTTCTATTGTATGGCTTTGTTTAGTTAATTTGTTACGTAACTGTGTGTTTGAGTTTTAATCTGCATTAGAGTTTTTTGAATTCAATAGGGAAGGTATGGTTTGACTGAAGAGTGCAGTTTAAGATTATCTAAGTAGGATTTCAAAGAATCCTACTTCAAGATATCAACATATCTTGTAATTTACTTGTTGATTTGCTATATGACTTATCATTTGTGCACTGACATAATTTTCAGCAATGCACCGCGTTGGTAGTGCGGGGAACGTAAACAATGCACCTAAACCTCGGAAGGAGAAGAGATTATCGTACGTGTTGAATGATGTCGATGACAAGGTGAACTCAATTTCTTTGTTCTGTTTTTTTTTTGTTCAGGAAAATGGGCAGGTTCCATGTTTGTTTATTGTAACTTGCATCTTTATCCATGCAGATTGTTTCTGTAACAGTTTCCTTAAACATGTCAATTGTATAAGTTAGTTTTGTTATTTTTAAAGTGAGTAAGGTGATATTGATATTGTTCTCTATCTTTGAACATAACATTTACCCATTATTTTACCTCGTAATCAATTAAAGCTTTATCAATAGTTTGTTGTACGCTATGCTGTCTCTATAACTGTGATCAGGTACTTCGATTTTTATTTCAATAGGTACATGTAATAGATACTATCTTCGCATCAATCGTGCATTTTTTTTTAAAAAAACTTCAAAAATTGAAAATATTCTTGGTTTATGAATTTGATATACTATCTTCAAAGTTGGTTCTTTTCCACAGCATTGTGCAGGCATAAATTGTCTGTCTGTGCTTAAGTCTGCGCCATCTGATGGGTTTGATTATCTCTTCACTGGAAGTCGTGATAGCAAGATAAATCGATGGGCATTGGTTGACGATAAGCCATCATACTCTGCTACCTTTGAATCTCATGCGGATTGGGTAATCTTTATCTATCTTTATGATTTTTTTTTCCTTTTGTTTTTAACTTTTTTGGATTTTGTATTATGTGTGTAATTTTCTTACTGAAACAAAGAACTTAGTGAAAACACCAAATTTTTAGTCTAAAAGGTTCATGTATAGGAAAGTTCTCAAGAATGTAGGACAAAATTTTATTTAGTTATATTTAGAGTGCTCCATTAAGCATCCTCATAACACAGGTACTTTTCAATTGTCTTTTTGTACCTCTTTTTTTGTGTTAAAGGGTCAATATTCATATAACCCATCGATTTATGAACTTCTCTCAGTTGTTTTATCATCTTTTTCTTCAAATTTGAAATGACAGCTTGCCCTTTTCTAGTTTGGTCTGATTCTAAGTTACTAAAAAATCCAATTAGTAGTTCTTGAGATCTAGCCCTTCCTTCATCATAATTTTCTTGAGCTTGGAATCATTGTTCAACTTTTGGTTTAATTCTAAGACCAATGAGTTTCACATGTTACACGAATTAGGAATAAAAACAATGAGCTCCAAATACCAGCCAAACACGATATGACACAATTTATAAGGCATGCATTACACCATAAGTTACCGTTAAATAAGTGTAAAGTGCTTTATTATTTTTGCAGGTTAATGATGTTGTTCTTGTCGGTGACAATGTTCTTGTTTCATGTTCTTCAGATACAACCATTAAGGTTTGCTGATTCTTAGTTGTTATTTGTTGTAATTTATCCTTGCTCTTCTCATATGATGACAATACATTAGTACTAATTTTTTCGCCCCACTTTTGTTTAACTTGGTTGTCGTATGTTTGTGCCAGACATGGAATGCTTTGTCCACTGGAACATGTACTAGAACACTCCGCAAACACGCAGATTATGTTACTTGCCTTGCTACAACCGAAAAAAATGTAATGTGCAATGAACTTTTCATGCTTCTTATGAATTGCAAACCAAGAAAAGGGCTATTCTTGGTTTTATGTGCTTAAATATGATATCTATAGTTTGATTTTGAATCTTATCAAATCCATTTTCTGATCTTTTAGTAGTATCATGAATTTTAGAACGCCGTGGTTGCCTCTGGTGGTCTTCGCGGAGAGGTTTTCATATGGGATATTGAAGTTGCACTAGCTTCAGCTGCAAAATGCAATGATACGATGGATGAAGATCATTCAAATGGTACTAATGCTTCTGGAAACTCATCACTATTGAAGACCGCCAAATCAAGCAACAATATACCCATGAATACAACTCAAATTGAAGGATACATTCCAATTGTTGCCAAAGGGCATAAGGAATCTGTTTATGCATTGGCAATGAATGAAGGAGGAACACTTCTTGTATCTGGTGGTACAGAAAAGGTAAAGCATGACATTCTTATTCACATTCTCACTTGTGACTTCTGCTTTTTACCTTTGGATATAAGAATGTTTACTTTATAGTATATTATAATTAATTTCATTAGCTAGATAGTGGGTTTTATCTCTACCTCGAGCATTACTTATTTATGCTTTTTTTTTCAGGTTGTGCGTGTTTGGGATGCGAGATCTGGATCAAAGACTTTAAAGCTAAAAGGACATACAGATAACATCAGGGCTTTACTTTTGGATAGTACTGGCAGGTTTGTTGATTGAACATGTTTTTCTACTCTTTTTTCCATCCTTCCGGCCGCAAAAATAATTCTTATGACATGTTTTAATTGCAATCACTCCTATTCCACCTTATGTTGTGGTATATTTGAGAGATGTTTTAACTGAAGTTTCAAGGGTGATAGTTTACTTTCATATCAAGGAAGATATGACTTGAATAAACCTCATAAAACTTGATAATCGTTATTTTATTAGTGGATTTTATATATTAAATTATATCTAAATTTTATCTTAAGGTGATATTATAACTTTTGCTAGATCTATTGTTGAGTCATGCTCTAGAAGTCCTCCATTTCGTGTAAGGTACAATATTGAAAAGTGGCTTAATTGAAATTATTCCTAAAAATTGTTTGAATTGTATCCTAAAGAGTGGTGGTTTAACTCATCAACTAAAAGAATGACTTAAACTAGGATTATAATGTTTTAAAAAATCTCACCTGAGTTGAGTTAGATCTTAAATTCAAATTGTAAGGCATTTCTTCTACTATGAATGTGTTACTGTTGACAAACTTAAGTATCACGCTTGATTTAGTTTAAATTTGGAGAAATAATGTGTTTGGATTTCTTTATTATTCCATATAGTCATGCAACTTACCATTGCATAAGTTGTTAGGTAAGATTAAGTAATATTTTCCCCTGTAAGAGTTGAGATTTTTTTATCATTTATTATTGCAGGTTTTGTTTATCAGGATCTTCAGACTCTATGATAAGGTAGTGCCTCTGTATGGTGTTATCATAATTTATTTTTATTATATGGTTGACTAAACTCATTATTCTTTGTTAATAGGCTTTGGGATCTTGGTCAGCAACGTTGTATTCATACTTATGCAGTTCATACAGATTCTGTTTGGGCTCTTGCCAGCACTTCAACATTTAGTCATGTTTATAGTGGTGGTAGAGATTTTTCAGTGAGTGCAGTTTTCCATTAAAAATTAGATGAATTTATGTAATGTCTTTTTATTGTGCTTAAATAGTGAAGCTCGTTTGTTGATTCCTAATTCTTTTATTTGTCTAGGTATACGTGACAGACTTGCAAACAAGAGAGAGTGCTTTGCTCTGCACTGAGGAAAATCCTGTCCTTCAATTGGCTTTGCATGATGATAACATATGAGTTGCATCAACGGACTCTTCAGTTCACAGATGGAATGCTGAAGGACGCAACCCTCAAAAGATTTTTGAAGGAGACAATTCTCTATTAACTGGAAATTTGTCATTTTCGAGAGCAAAGGTGTCATCAGAAGAATCTACCCTTGTATGTTATATTTGTTTCTTTCAAAAGTCCAACGTACTAAATTTAAGGGTTGTTGAATTGCTCTGGGAACACACTATGCTAGTTTCACACACATATATATAAAGGTGAAATATATTTTGTGTATGTATCCCTTTTTAGTATTTTATTTTTTGGGATATGAAGGAACTGTCATCCAAAGAAATTTCTATTCGCAAATAAATGTTCTCTTGGTTCTCTGTTTGGAGCACTAATAGTTTTCTTCTTGTGGCCAAAATTACAAAACATCAATAGGATCCTGTATATAAACAACCAACATTAACTATTCCTGGTATCCCTGCAATAGTGAAACTTGAAGTTTTGAATAACAGGAGGCATGTCCTGACAAAGGTAATCCACGTGTTTCCTGGTCTTGTTATGCAAAAAATGTTAATATTGTCATTTATTCTTCTAATCTTTTTGCCATCTTCTGATATGATAAATGGCTCTTTATAGGATACTTCTGGTTTAGTGAAGTTGTGGGAAATTACAAAAGGTGCTGTAGTTGAAGACTATGGAAAGGTAAAGAATCGGTTTTGCTTTCATTTGGTAATTTGTCTAGCAGCGTTGAGTAAGGAATGAGCATATTATAATTTTCGAAGTTCAACTATAGTTAATTGGGCTCATCGGTTAGTTCGAAATAACTTATGCTTTACATTTTAACTAACGCAGGTTTCAATGGAGAAAAAAATAAAGGAACTGTTCGAGAAGGTATTGATATTCATCATCGTCAATTTGACTCTAGTTATTACCTGTTCTAGTTATATTGGTTTTAGTTTGGCTAGTTTTTGATTTGTTTGTTTTTCCATACTGGTACAGGAGGACCTTCCTGTATGGTTCACGGTTGATATCAGACTTGGATGTTTGTCCATACATTTGGACTCTCCTCAATGCTTTGTTGTTGAGATGTCTTTTGCAGATCTTAACATTGCAGACAAGCCTAAAGATGATAAGGTAAATGAATTTATCCGAAAACTTTATCAAAGGTGTGCATATTTTTCCAGAAAATATAAGAATGAGTAGTTTTTAAAATTTGTATGCTAATAGATAAGTCATGATCTACAAGCACAACTTCATTATGAAGTCGTCTTTTGCAAATATGATTTTAAGTTGATATTTGAATTTGTTAAGTCCTAATTGAGAATCACAACTTTGGTGTTGTGTTTATTTAGTGGAAAGTTGTGCTTGCACGACTTTGATTTTAAACTTTTGTTAATCGTGGAAAACTATATATACGAAAAATTGGATTTTTTTTTAAACTTTAAACTACTAAAAGTTGTGTATAACACAATTTTTTTTTTTTTAAGTAGAACGAGTAACACAACTTCTTGTGCATGGATAGCACGAGTTTTTTTTTTTTAATAGAAGTTTGTCTCTAAATCAAGACTTTTTTTTATTTGTTATAAGTGAGCGGGTGTGAAAATTTATTATCTCTTTTTAATTTGTATATAATTTTTGTTTGGTTTAAAGTTAGAATGAAAATTATTTAATAAGTTATTTGAAGATTAAATTTGTTTAAAGTTTTATGTATTTATATTTATATTTTATTATTTTGTAAGAGTGTTGAAAAAAATAAAATATATATAACTTTTTGCGATATAAAACAACAGTAGTAACGTTAAGAAATAAGACTTTAAGATTAATTAAAAAAGGAAATGAATAACGTTGTTACATAAAGGAAAAAAAAAGTTATTTATGAGAACTTGTGTGATTATGTGGTTTTCTTCTTTGTCTTCTAGGTTTTCTTTAAGAGTCATATTCATTAAATGTCTAAGGAGACAAAACTCGTTATCATCATTATTGCGTTTTATGCAATTAAGGACCCTTGTGAACGCATTGTGAGTCAATAACAATACTGGATTATATGAGATTGGATGTAGATGGAAGTATCATTGTGAATGTTCTAAAGATAATTGATGAACCCAAAATAATATCTAGTTGAGAAAAAAATGTTGAAAACATAAGGAACTTGTTGGTATGTAGAGTGGGAAAACATGTTGTGGTGATGATTTATGTATTCAAAAATTAGAATTTGTTGAAGACTAGACAGACCAATAAAATGTTGTTAAAGTTGTTGAACATATGAAGAAGACCCAACATGTTGTTAAGGAGATTATGATTAGGGTTGCTCACTCTCATGTGGCGTGTCGTACTGTTGAAAAAATAATCATAAAGATGAATAAAAAACCTTGTAAATGTTGGAGATCCTACATCGACTAGAGATTAGAGCATTTCAAAGTATATAAGTGGGTGCAAACCTCACCTTATAATTATGTTTTATAAGGTTGAGTTAGGCTTAAAATTCACTTCTTAATATGGTATCAGAGTCATTTAAAATCATTGTCTCATTCATGCAAGACACCTTTGACTCCATTAAGGCCCTTGAGACCAAAATGGCAAGTTCATATCCTTATAGAGGAAGATGGTTTTGTGGGAACCTCTACCCAAAATATTCAATCCTATAGTCAGTTTGAGATTAACATTCAATGTGACATTTCTGAACAAATGTGTTTTCAGACAAAAGAAGTTACATTGACTACCATTAAGTAATATCACATCGACCAAGGCTACAAATTCGTCTTAATTAATTTAAGACAGAGAAATATGTAATGTGTTGCATACATTATGGTAACCATTGTCAATGGTGAGTGTGAGCATCTTTTATCCAAATCCAACATCAATGAGAGATAAAAAAAATTGAACCACCTCATACTTGTGTGTCAATCATTCTTTCTCAAGATCGTGTAAACTTAGACTCAATCCAAATTGCTTCAATTGTGATGAACACGATCAAGGCTAATCTTTGCATCCCATAAGAAGTTTAATTACTGAAATAAAAAGTTATTGTAGTTATTCAGTGACATATAAAAAAGCATGGATTGCTAAATAGAAGGTTCTTGCTAAGGAATTCGGTGAATTGGAATAGTCATATAATGATCTTTTGGAAGTTGTGCAAGAAAGTGTTCCAGAAACAATTACACAATATATTGATTATCCTTATGTTATAGATGGTGTTCAACAAACCCCATGTAACATAGTATTTTGGTTTTTTCAAGCCTTGCATAGACATATTCAATTATTGCAAGCCTTTTTCCTAGTTGACGACACATTTTTAACAAAAAATATCATGACACCTTGTTGATTGCAATTGCTCAAGATGATAATCAGAACATATATTTTTAGCATTTGCAATTGTTAAAGGTGGGACAAATGAAGCTTTGATATGGTTCTCCCAACCAATTGTTATAACACTATGTCAAGCCTTAAAAATGAACGAACATATAGTTGGATGGGAAGTAGATGGTCTCCATTCAATGTATTGCACACATAATTTTGCCTCTAACTTCAACAAAATGTTCAAGAATTCAGTGTTGAAGAGACAATAGATTAACATGAGTACTGATATTGGTTAACTTTTGTTAAGAATGAAGAAATTGTATTTAGGATTGATATCCCTTGTGTAAAATACACACATAGGGGTCTTTATTTATATATGAGAATAATAACATAATCAATAACAGAATAATATAAACTATGGGTTAAATAGTAGTTGCGGCTCCGACGAGATTCTGATGGAAATTCTTGCAACGATCTTTCTGGTGACGACGACTCCAGCGAGATTCCAGTGACAATGCATCGACGAGATTCCGACGACGGCGCTTCGACGAGTTTTCGGCGATGACGCTCTAGTGAGATTTCGACAGTGGTGGCTCCGGCGACGGGTGGCGGGTGATGGTGAACAGTGGGTTCACCCAAAAAATTGACTCCTAACCTTAAGCTCTAGATACCATGTTAAAAATGAATAAAATGTATTTAGAATTGATATCCCTTGTGTAAAATACCAACATAAAAGTCTTTATTTATAAATGAGAATAATAACATACTCAATAACATAATAACATAATAATATAACCTAGGTATAATTACCTTATTCGTCACATTTTGGGGCAATAGTCAATTCAGTACATGATACATCATTCAACTCTTTTTTTTAGTTCCTATCATAATCATAAATATAATGGAAATGTGACGTATCATAAAAATATAAATATTTAAATAAAAATAAGTACAAAATTTAATAGGAAGATATGATGAATTTTTTGTTTAAATTATACATCATAACATAGATAGGAGTCATAAATACATATATATTTAATAAATTATCCTAATTGACATAGATAGGTAATCCATCTTTTTACCATTTTACATTTTATTTGTAATGATAAGTTTTTGCTCAAAACTAAAATGATATTTGATGTTACTATTGACATGAACATGAATATATACATTTAAATTAGAAGTTATGTAGTGGTCACCAAATTTGGCATTGACTATGATGAGATGTGTGTTATAGTTTGCGGGGCGTCTGCCTTTGTGTTTGCTTGGGAAGTGCTTCGGGTGCAACTCAGTCCTTCCTATGAGCACTGGAAGGAAGATAAGAAAGGTGAATGGAAGAAGAGTTCTTTCTTGAAAAAAGAAGAATTAATAGTTTATGTAAACCCTAAATGCAAGAATAAGGAAAAAGAAGTGCATGGGAAAGTGTAAAATGAATATTGTGCATATGTAATCTAACTTCCATTTTTACTGTGTATCATGTAGTTGTGTGCATATAATCTAAGTTTGTGTGGTTGCTTGTTTAGCAGTTTGTGACTTTTACTGAACAGGTTAACATGGCTCAAGAGACATTGAAAGGGCTATTTGCTAATTGGTTGAGAAAAAGAAAGCAAAGAAGGGGATCTGCAGCCTCTACTAATGGGGAGCTATTACCTGGAAAGGATATTGGTATCAGAAGTAATACAACTCCAATAATGGATGGAAGTTCTGAAAATAATGAGACTGATGCAGTAATTTATCCTCCATTTCAATTCTCAAATATTTTCCCTCCTTCATTGGTTACTGAGGGAAATCATGGAGGTCAATGGAAGAAAAAAATAACTAATTTAGATGGAACTGAAGATGAAAAAGACTTTCCCGGATGGTTTCTTGACTGCATATTGAATAATTTGTTACCTTCTGCCGAAAACACCAATACCAACGAAAATACCAACACCAATACCAATGCCAAGTAACGTTATGTGTCTTCCTGTTGTTTGAAAAAGAAGAAAACTTTCGCAAATTATGCCAATTTGCTTTTATTCATGGTTAGAGCATGCAAATTTTTAACAATGTTGTAAACCTATAGCATTATTTGCTATTTGCTTCAATTAGGTGATTCCTAGGAGTGTGTTTTGATATTTGAAGTTGTTATTTCAACTTTTCAGAATAAGAAATTCAAAAAAACAAAATATGATGATGACCTATCAATATTTCTTTAACAATTGTGGCATCTATCTTGATATAGATGTGCTTTGCAGGTGCAGTTTGTTTGTACAGGTTAGTCTACCCATTCTCTCCCAATATAATAAGAATTCTTAAACACATATATTTTAGAGCTCTTCATCTTAGTTTCATCCTATACTGAGTATTCTAAGTATACTTATGATTACTATTAGTTTCCTGCAATCTGAGTTTTGTCTACTTTGTCAGCTATTATTGATCACTGCAATTTTCTCCAATTTATAAGTAGCTACAACTCAATTAGCATGTGCTCAGGAGTGTTTTGTTGGAAAGGGGATTTGCATGTCAGCAACTAACTGTTTTTCTAATTTATTGCTTTGCTTTGATTGCTATAACTAAAATACACATTCACTCCCACACATAATACAACAAGAATGAAGGAGAGAAAGTTGTTACTTCAACATGAGGTTTTAAGCTTGGAAAATCCTTTCCCATACATATGTCATGACATATATGTTGAGAACTAGGGAATTTGAACACATATAATAGCTATATATTAGGAATTTGTTGTATATTTATAACTTGGAATTATTAGGTGTCAATATATTAGTACCTTGGATTTATTAGTTGAAGATTGCTTTGATATTGTTTTATCTAGTTAAACATATTCATCTTGATGAGTTTTGCTATAATTGTCTTTTAGAGATGGCAAAGTGGGACGGGGCAACATACGGCTTGTTGAGAAAAATGTGGGTTGGGTGTTTATTCCAACTGACCCGCTTAGGCTGGCTCTGCATAATCTGTGGGTCAAGTGTGGTGCGAGTTGGCCTGCATAATCTGCATAACTTAAAAATCTAGATATTTTGTTTCTGCATCTCCATATTTTTTTCACGCAATATCATATTTTAAAATTTTTTAAAATTACTCCGTCTAAATTCTACAATCTAGTAGAATACAAATTTGCATTTTGGATTATGTAATATAGAATATTGTACCCTCCTTAACACAAACCTTTAACTTTCAAATTCTATAACCATATAAGCCTCTGAATTTCATATCCTGAAAATTTTATTCATCTATGCATATGTCATGAGAATAATATTGTTAGACAATTTACCTAATTCATATAAATAAATAAATAAATAAATTTATTTACAATTTATATTTAAAAAAATATTTTTTATTAAAATTATGTTTTATGCAGGGCAAACGCAACAGTCCAACTCGCATTTTGTGAGTCAAACACCACGTTGTTATTCCTAATTTTCTTTGATTTAATATTGAATCATGTTAAAACATTAATTGCAATTATTCCACCAACTGAATTGTTATATTAAGGTATTGTATCCTATGTATTCTATATTTCTTGATACTAAATTTGCTTCCCATTTGTGAAGGCTTTTTTCTATTAAAAAAAAATCAGTTAATGATTGCAGGCTTAAATGTTATTAATATATAGTTCAACCTTTTCTTGCGATTGTGTAATTGACTTGCGTGCTTCCTCTGATAAGTGGCATTGTAAGAGGCTTCTAAGCTCATTGATCACCAAATTTTGTGGCATTGATGAAGGTTGCTTTCATTGTTTCACTTCATCATGGAGATGTTACTATAAATTTAGAGATACGACGACCACAACAACTTTGTACATTAAAATTGTGCAATATATAGATAGACTAATGAAGTTGTAGGTTACTTAGTAGTTTATTAAATATATGGCTACCATAAATTTGTTAACTAATTGAGAGAAGCCATCATTATGTCCACTAGGCAGAGCACAGTGAGGGACCTACATTGAATTCAGTGTGAAGAATTAAACTCTTTCGTTTTTCAAATTTATAATATAATTATGTATTAATTTTTCGTAGCTCTTAAATTTATATATTCTCAGTGTGAATAATAGTTTTTGAAGTGTAGAGTTGCATAGATTCTTTTCTGAAAATGAAATCCATTCACATAGTTCTTTTTGTAGTGGTTTTTCCGCTTTACTTGATTCTCTTGATGTTGGAGTCCAACAAGAAGGAGCATGGTAGAAAAACAATGATAGTCACTAAAAAATGAGTGGAATTAATTCAACCCTCCATCCACTAGCTTATTGACGGAATAGGATTCTTGATGAATTTCACACACGGCATTTAAATATATGGTGAATGTAAGAACATGAATAAAATCTTAATTGCGACTAAAGTAGCATATGATTCTCTTATCTAATGCATCAAGATAACTTTGAATCTCCTGCATGCTATTTTAATAGGGGCCAGGCTTAGTTGAAACGCAAAGTTTCAGCATCTTTTTTTTCTTATATAAAAGGGGAAGTTGCAGGAGATTTAAGGTAAAAAGAAAAAGAGAGAGGCATGGCTCTGTATGGTTTCAGGTACCAAAGCGCTACCATATCCACCTACAATACTAGCAGTAATGGTGTGAGGAGTGAAACTGTTACAAAGCCATTTGCTCCTTTTGTCCCTAAATTTAACAGTGGTGATGATGAGTACGTAGAGAAGAAGAAACAGGTTCCAATTGGTAGGAGACCTTATGAGTACGAGAATGATGATGAATGGAAAAATGAACGTTCCCCACGTAAACCTCATCCTCCAACCTCCATTCCCGTTACTTCACCTCATTGGGGCCACTCCTACCAGCCCAAACCTTATGGTTACAACAATAAAGAAGGCTACAGGCCCAAGCCCACTGCTACTCCTGTTTATGATGATGGATATCATGCTGACCATGGGGACTACAAGCCCAAGCCCACTTCCATTCCGGTTTATAATGATGTATATGGTGCTGACTATGGAGACTACGTCAACAAAGAAAAGAATAAGCCCAAGCCCGCTTTCACCCCTGTTTATAACGATGAATATGGAGACTACAACAACAAAGAAGGGTACAAGCCCAGACCCAGTGGCTCTCCCGTTTATAATAATGGACATGGTGCTGACTATGGAGACTACAACAACAAAGAAGGTTACAAGCCCAGGCCCACTGGCTCTCCCGTTTATAAAGATGGATATGGTGCTGACTATGGAGACTATAAGCCCAAGCCCACTTCCACTCCGGTTTATAATGATGGATATGGTGCTGCCTATGGAGACTATAAGCCCAAGCCCACTACCACTCCGGTTTATAATGATGGATATGGTGCTGACTATGGAGACTATAACAACAAACAAGGGTACAAGCCCAAACCCAAGCCCAGCGGCTCTCCCGTTTATAATGATGGATATGGTGCTGACTATGGAGACTATAAGCCCAAGCCCAGTTTCACTCCGGTTTATAATGATGGACATGGTGCTGACTATGGAGACTACAGTAACAAACAAGGGTACAAGCCCAAGCCCAAGCCCAGTGGCTCTCCCGTTTATAGTGATGGTTATGGTGCTGACTATGGAGACCACAACAACAAACAGGGGTACAAGCCCACTGTGATCCCCGTTTATAATGATGGATTTGGTGCAGACTATGGTAACTACAACAACAAAGATGGGTACAAGCCCAAGCCCACTGGTAGTCCTGTTCGTAATAATGGATATGGTGATGACTATGGTACCTACAACAACAAAGAAGGGTACAAGCCCAATGATGGACATGGAGGTGACTACGGTAACTACAGCAATGATGGGCCGAAACCCAAGTCCATTGAGATCCCTGTTCATAACAATGGATATGGTATTGGAGGCGCAAGCCCAGCTCGACAGGATTATGGTGGCTATGGCAATTACCCGAACAACAAAGAAGGGAACAAGCTCGATGGGCCGAAAAACACTCCAGGTTGGAGCGAAACACCAAGAAAAGGGACTCCACTGAGTAAGTCCACGAATAATATTGACGAGGCCATAGAGATGCTGAAGAAAGAAGCTGCAATGCGGAATGGGCCCAAACAATATGACAGCAAGCCCTACTATGATGGGCCTGAGGAAAATGGGAATGGAGGGCCCAGAGCAGCAACAAGAAAAAATGAGAAGAACATGAATCTGGTTAATGAAAGTGAAAAGCTAAAAAAGATTGTGACCAAAGGGCCTCAGACTCCAACCGCTTCCTCTCTGCAAATGCAAATGAAGCCAAACTCCGATGGGAGGCGTCCTGATTATGGAGTCATCGATCATAAGGAGGCTGAGAAAAAGTTCAAAGGCATCACAATCTAATATTAATAATTACTAATATATGTATTCAGTGTGTCTTTTTTTTTCTATATCTCTGTTTTTCTGTTGCTATACATATGTACCTGATTTTAGTGTCAAAAACATCCCAAACACACTATATATATTATATACGTAAGGATGTAAGAATTAAATAAAATATGTGGAGTGATATTTAAATAATCAAATCGTGTATCTTCTTCTATTACAAAAAACATTCTGTATTTTACCTTATAACAAAATTGTTATGAAATATATTTTTTAAGTTATTAACTTAAAAACGTTAAACTTAAACAATAATACAATGTTTAATGCTATAATTTAATGTCCAAGTTATCAAAAATTTTAAAAATATAATAACTAGCATTAATATAAATAATTAACTTGTTCATTTAATAAAATTAAATCCAATAAATTTAATTACATAGACTATTATGAAGTTAAAGTTTTTATCTAATATTTTTCTAATATTCATTTATCCTATATAAAATGCTATAAACACGTTATTTCTATATTTCTATGACGGTACCTTTCCTACTTCTATCCTTATAAATAGTGATACTGCTATATAAATAACATTTATTATTATTATTATAATATATATATATATATATATATATATATATATATTACTATTGCAGCCCTGTGGTCCACATTAAATTTCCACTATCATCCCCTCATGATCTACAATCATTACAATTACAAAATAAACATCTAAGTTAGTAAAAAATAAATTAATGTACAAAATATTTATATAAAGTTTTACATAGACTTATTAGGAATTTATGTATGAGTTGAAAGTTTATAAAAAAAAAAGTTGAGTGAAAAAAAAAAAATCAACCGATGTTTTTTTTAAGGTGATATTAAAATCTTTTATATTTTTATTCATGTCTAATTGGTATAAAATATTCTCAGTGCTTCCGTCATAGAAAAAAATTTCAACAAAACTATATTGTTTGTCTCACGGAATTATTAAAGTAATGTATTATATCAACATCATAATATCTTAAAATCATGTTTTACCACAATAACAAACAATCATGTTAAATTGGTGAAATCTTGAAATAGAATTTCCTTATCTAAATCAAAAGTAGTTTTAAATAAATTATTATAAATGTGATTTTTGGAATTATTTTATTTTGTGTGTGAAAGGAAATAGGTATAACAAAAAAGATGGTGATAGAAATGTGAAAAAATGACTTAAAAAAATATAACTTTTCGTCTTCTAGATTTTTTTTACTCAAGCAACAAAGTTTTTCTTAAACAACATCTTATCATTTAAGTAAAAAAACGATAATATACATTACCAGTTTTTCTTGGTTATATCACTATCACAAATGATTTTTTTTTTTTTAAATATTCCCGTGTTTTATATGACATGTTTCATTGTTTAAAAATACTTTCAAATATTATTATTGTTATACGATATTTTTTTTCTTATTATTAAAACATTAAAGGTTATGTCCTAATAGATATTTTAGTATTTAAAAATAAATTGTATGATTGGTTAGAATGTTAGTTAGGTGATAAACTAACTTGGTTTGAATATAATTTAGTATCTAATAATTAACTATTCAAACTTTATTAGTAGTCTTGATTGTGTAGATAAATATATCAAGTGATTATAAACTACTGAATTTTTTTGCATAGTACTTTGTTGAATATGTGCAAGGAACTACTAATTGCATACGAATTTTGCATGATCGTTCATACTTGCGAGACTTCGGTCATGAATTATAGTTTATGGGAAAACTTGCTGGATACTTATCTTCCATGAATGATACGAATTGGAGGTTCCAAGACTTTAATAGATGAGATTTGAAGTTAAAATTCTTTGGGGAAATAATGATTAATGTTGTAAAAACTTGGTGAGACAATGTTAAGTGTGAATGGTTTATTGAATTTTTGCAAATTTTTTGTTAAGTTACCTTCTATACTATTTGTGTTTCCATTTTTTACGATAATCGTATTTTGATGAATGAGTAAATAATGATGTAGATACAATGCAACTGTGAAGATTAATTTAGATTTACATGTAATTGTTTTATAACTTCGAAAATGTTACTCCCATGTTTTTTTCAAAAAATATTATATATAATAATTGTTTTTGTAAAACTCATCTATATGAGTATTTTTTGTATACATTATTTATCTATTATATATATATATATATATATATATATATTTCAATTGTATTTTTTTAATATGAAAATATGTAAATCTCTCTATAAATGAACTCAAACTCATTTAACCTAAACTTAAAGTAGGATGAGTTTACTTGGTTTTAACTTACATTTCATAATTCTTGAATGTTTCACTTATACTAAGTCAGTACAATTTAAATTTGTAACTTACCAATTTATAAGAAAGAACTAGTTTCATTATTTTCTTCTCTTAAAAAAAAGTCCATTCTCTCCAAAACAAAACAAAAATCCTGAGTAGTGTTTCATTCCACCAAAGTAAAACATTAAATCGGTCCTAAAATTATAAGTACCATTATTTCAATTATTTTACTTTCAAAAAAGAAAATAACAAACACTAATCAGCACTTTATAACCTCAGAAACAAAAATAAGTCATTTAAAAAAGTAAAATTCTTACATAAATTTCAATATATAAAAAAACCAGTCCTCACTAAAAAATATATTGATTTAACAAAAAAAAAAACTATGTGCACGTATTTTTATTTTCTATTTTATTTTTTTCCCCTACCTACTTTTTTTCTATTTTGAATAAAATAAATAGATAAAATTTTAAAATGTTTTATTAACAAACGAAAATAAAATAAAATAAACCACTGTTTAACTATTTTTTTTTTAATTTTGGTCTTGTCAAACAAATCAATTTAATTCCATCACTCCTTATTTTCATCACCTTCCTCCAACCAAACATGTTATATATCAGTTTGAACAGAATTCAAAATGAAAAAATAATAACAATAATTAGCAATCATTTGGGTCCTTGGTTTGTGAGTCTCTTTTTCCAGTGATTCCCTAATTTATTTGGGCACAAGAATGAAATTAAGAATAAGAGGCATGAATTTAGGAAGGTGGAAAGAGGAAAGAAGTAGAAAAGAAATGAAATGGGTGTTGTAAGAAAGAGATTTGTAGAGGTTTGACTTTATGAGAGTTGGAAGATCTCATCCTCTCTATATTCCTCGTCTCGTCTCGGAGAGAGCTACAAAAGGACCAAACAACATCACCAGACAAACAAACGCAGGTAACACAGTGCCCACACTTCTCAGACAAGACAACAACCTCTTTCTCTTTATTCAAATACAAACCCCAGTTCCAATTACTCTTTCTCAATCACGCTCTGCAACCGCCCTGCTCTTTTTTCTGTTTTTCTTCTTTGCCCCTTTTTTTTTCTCAACCCATCACGTGCTTCCTCTATCTGGGAAGCTATAAATGAAAATAAAAATTTGTACTTTTTCACTTTCCTTTTGTGTATGTAGATAGATCACTTTGACGGTCAACTGAATTCATAATTGGTCAGTGTGTATGTTTGTACTCCTGCACCTTTTGGGCCAGTGATCGTCCTAGACGGGAATAAGCTTTGCTTTTTATTCCAAATTCTTCTCATTCGTCACTTGATGCTTAAGTGTTTTTATTTCCCCGGATGATGTTACCGATTGTTGTAGGATGACCAGGTTGATCAAGGGTAAAATGTTTTTTACTCGTAATAGTTATAATCGTGATCATATAATCATGCTCGTGTTTTACCTTTTTTTTTATTGTTATTGGATTAGTGTGGTGATCCGAAACCCTTACAAGAGCGAGTCATGTCAAGGGAATGAAGCTTGGCTTCGAGGAGAGTTAATGGGGTGTGTGATTGGGAGAGAAGTGTCATCGGGAATAATCTCCGAGGCGAAGGAGGAGAAGAGTGTGAGTGTTGAATCCAACAAGAAAATTGATGATGTGTCCTCAAGCAGAGCTGAGGAGAACGTGGTAGAGGCTCTGAATGGTGAGAAGGAGAAGGAGAAAGAGAAGGGAAGGGAAGGGAGTGGTGGTGCCGATGGAGTCCGGGGGCCAAAAGGTGACAGAAGAAGATCAAAGCCAAATCCAAGGCTAAGTAATCCACCGAAGCATTTGCAGGGGGAGCAAGTAGCAGCTGGGTGGCCACCTTGGCTAACAGCAGTGTGTGGTGAAGCCCTTAGCGGGTGGATTCCGCGAAAGGCTGACACATTTGAGAAAATTGATAAGGTGGGTTTGTATTGATTGGCAAAAATTTTGAACTTCAATTTTATTTAGATGCTTGTGTTACTTTTAACTTAAATGGAAATGCATTTGATGAGTCTTGCCATATCAGGGACGTGTGGATGTGGTTTGAAGTCCAATTGAGTCTGCATATTGAGATCCAAATTCTGTTCTTCTCATTCTTGTTTTATTTTTCTTTAAATTTCCTTATTAGATTGGTCAAGGAACTTATAGTAATGTATACAAAGCTAAAGACACTTTGACGGGTAAGATTGTTGCACTGAAGAAGGTTCGATTTGACAATTTGGAACCTGAGAGTGTAAAATTCATGGCCAGAGAGATTCTTATTTTACGAAGATTGGATCATCCCAATGTTATAAAGCTAGAAGGTTTAGTTACATCCAGAATGTCCTTGAGTTTGTACCTGGTGTTTGATTACATGGTGCATGATTTAGCTGGACTTGCTGCAAGCCCTGACATAAAATTTACAGAGCCCCAGGTTAGACCAGGTTTGCCTTAATAATCTAAGAAATAGAAGATACCCTTTGGCTTCTTTTCAATTTGCTGTGTTTGATGTCTCCAAAATACTGTCTCCTACTGCAGGTTAAATGTTACACGCATCAACTGCTATCAGGACTTGAGCACTGTCATAGTCGAAACATACTTCACCGTGATATTAAAGGATCAAATCTTCTTATTAACAATGAAGGGATACTTAAAATTGCTGACTTCGGCCTTGCGTCTTTCTTTGATCCAAACTGCAGCCATCCCATGACTAATCGTGTAGTTACCCTTTGGTACCGCCCTCTTGAGTTACTTCTTGGTGCCACAGAATATGGTGTGGCCATCGATCTTTGGAGTGTTGGTTGCATTTTAGGAGAGTTATTGGCTGGGAAACCTATTCTTCCTGGACGTACAGAGGTGAGATCTTAAATTGTCTTATTTGGATTTATAGGAATTTTCATTTAAAATCTTTGCCTAACAGTTAGTGTGGTAATCCAACAAATTTTATGTTTTTGAAATAGTAAAAAGAAGCTATATATCCTAATGGAACATTCTTCTTTCTAAATATGCATGTATTAACCTTTTAATTTTTGCATTGCAACTCCTTCTGCCTCCCAACCATCAGGGTCAGCCTGTGTACTATGATCCAATCCTTATACACTGTACTTCCATTTGGAAGGCTGGCATTATGCATATCTGCAATGAATATGAAAACATGTAATCAATGAGAAATAAACTAAGAAACTGAAAAGTATGAGAAATAACCAATTGCTGAGTTACTGCATGATTTAATAAACCATTTGTTGAGAATATTTGCTTAACATCTTTTACTTAAATCAATATTTAAGAAATCTTTAAGTTTTTTTTAAAATATATTTTACATGAAGATAAAAATATTTATTTATTATTTAGATTTAGGATGCTTAGATTGGGATATTGTTAATATTTGATATTATGTTACATTTTATTCTATATAGAGTACATGGATAAAATAAATCACAAGCTCCTCCATATAACATATCTCTTATATTTCCAAAATCCCAATAGTGATATTAGAGCAATAGTTGTCACGAGACCTATGGAATGGAAGGAGAAAGAAATTTCTCATAAGTCGTATTCCATTTTTAGTGAAAGTTATGATCTATGAGCTATAAGTATGCAAACTTATCTAGAGGGGCTAGATTTATCGGAAGTTGTGTAAGAAGATTACATTGTTGATCCGCTATCCTATCATGGCTGAAATCAAGATGCAAAAGGAAAAAAAAAAAGGACAGAGAACGCTAAGGTGAAGTCATGTTTGTTTGTTGGTGTTTCACAAATGATTCTCACCAGAATCATGACCCTAAGGTCACCCAAATACATTAGAGATTTTTTAAAAGGAGAATATGAAGGAAACGTGAATATTTGAGGCATGAAAGTGCAAAATTTGATAAGGGAGTTTGAGCTGCAAAGGATGAAAGAATTTTAGACAATTAAGGAATACTCGAACAAATTGTTGGGTACTGCTAACAAGATAAAATTATTGGGTAAGGAGTTTCCGAATTCCATACTAGTTGAGAAAATTTAGGTAACCGGAGAGATACAAAACATCTATTATTTTGTTAGGAAACACAAAGGATCTTAACTTGACAGAAGTGATTCATGCCTTGCAAGTACAAGGGCAATGAAGGTTGATGAGAGAAGATTGTGATGGTGCTTTACTTCGAAGTCAAGAACTACAAAAGGAGCAAATACAACCAAAACAACAACACATGTTTTTCGATCTTGTCCCTATTGCAAGAAAAATAATCACTAACACAACAAGTATTGATGGATGTGAGATGCAGAATGTCACAAATGTGGTCAATTGGGACATGCAGAAAAGATATGCAAAACTCAAAATCCTCAAGAAGTTTTAAAGATTGTAGAGGACGAATCAGAAGAGGAACCAACATCATATTTTACAACCAACAAATTTACAAAAGGTTGGCTTATAGATACTAAACCATATGATGCGTGATCGATAACTTTTAAAAGAACTCAACAAATCTTATATTTCTAAACCGATAACTTTTAAAAGAACTCAACAAATCTTATATTTCTAAACTAAGAATTAAGAATGGAGAACAACTTGTTGTGGAACATTTGATTAAAGAGGAGTTGAATACAAATGAAGAAGATATAAAAGAAAGATCAAAATTAAAAGAAGATAGATGTCTCTTGAAAAAGTTTGATGTCCAAGAGGAGAAAGTAGAGGAAGAACCATATTCTAACATCCATCAAAGGTTCAATGTTACTACATGGAATTCATAATAGACAAAAAGATGAGGTTGATAAAAGAAGAAATGCATGAAGAATGTCAAATTAAATGAAGATATGATCCCATTAAGAAGTGAACTATAAGCTTAACTCAACCTCATAAAATCGACTTATAAGGTGAGGTTTGCACCCGACTCTAATCTCCAGTCGATGTGGGATTTCCAACATACACCCCTCACACCTAGGCTACCAACTCGTGCATGTGACTATATATTTATTGGTGGTTCGATAGCGATCCAATAGCGGGTGGCACGATAGGCCCAATAAACTCTCGCTAGGATAGACTTTAAATGACTCTGATACCATATTAAGAAGTGGACTTTAAGTCTAACTTAACTTTATAAAACCGGCCTATAGGTGAGGTTTGCACCCAACTTTAATATCTAGTCGAAGTGGGATCTCCAACTGATCTCATGAAAGAAAGAGAAAGATTAGAATTACAAGAAAAAAAAAGGAGGAAATCAAGCATTAAAAGAAGGAGAATCAAATATGAAATTCAAATAAACAAATATTAAGGCAAGGAGGAATGTTGAGAATATTTGCTTAATATTTTTTATTTAAATTAGTTTTTAGGAAATCTTTCATGAAACATGATGGGTGAAAGTGGAACAAATCAAATTATAGGGTAGATGATGTAAAATCTAGTGGAAGAGATTGTAACTAGCTACTTCCCGTCTGATGTAACCCTTGTACCTTTGGTTTTCATTTGTGCATGTGTACCTTTGCCTTTATATCCCTTGTTCAAGCTTCTTTAACATACATGTATTATTGAAAACAAAAACTGGTAAAAAGGAGATACAAATTTTAGAATACTATAAAGGAGCATGATTCTTATGAGTTGAATGTTGATCGATAAGATATTTACTTGAAACTTCTTCTAGGGAGGAATGAAGTGTTGGAGCATAACCAGATGTTTCTCAACAAGAGAATTGCACACACCGAAGCTGCATACCTGTTACCAATTCAAAATGTTATTACTAAAACATTTTTCTTGGTTGACTGGTTAAAATGTCAGTTTGTCCATTTTATTTGGCCGTGTGTTAATGGTGTACAAAGCAATGCTCCCTCAAAAGAAGAGAAAAAAATCAAGGCATGCATTTTTAAGGATTTAGCACTAGTTTTTTTTATCAGCAATGATAATGGTATATTAGTGTAAGCTGGTACCAGTATTACCTGAAGAAAGCGATTTACAAATATGTTTTCCTCTTATGCATAACCAGTTGGTTGTATGACTTTTAATTGCCTATTGTACACATAAATGCAATGTAACCAGTTCCGTGGTCTGTTTACAAAATCCAAGTACCCATAACACTCTCTCCCAACAATCACAAGTACATACCCTGCCTCATAAATACATTGCCCCTAAGAACCTGAGAGGTAACCAGCAAGGAAATGCCAAGATTCTAATGTATCATCCAGAGCCCAACAAACATGTCACAGGATTAACTGACCACAACACAAGAGTATTGAAGTGAGTAATACAATTCTGATAGCTACGACCATGCTAGGACTAGTGTCTTGCAGCATTTTCTCTTCCAGCCAGACTTTCTCTTGCAGCACTACTAGTGATTATGATGATAGATATAATAATTTTGGTTCAGTTATCAAATTATGCAATGCAGACTAATAACTACGAAACATTATCTTTACAAGATTTCTGTTTGTTTAAATGCACCCCCTTGTCTGTTTTCCCAAATCACACTTTTTAAGTGATATACAAGATCTTATGTTTAGCTCTTCCATCTCTTATGTAGTTTGAAGGAGTTTGTATTGCAATTTGCATTAATAATATATTACTTGCACCATATTTGCTGGTTATTTGTAATCTTCATTGGATATTTTCTGACCCTTTCCTGATAACTTACCCAGGTGGAACAACTGCATAAGATATACAAACTTTGTGGATCACCTTCTGATGAGTACTGGAAGAAGTCAAAGATGCCTAATGCTACCTTGTTTAAACCTCGAGATCCATACAAGAGGTGTATAAAAGAGACATTTAAAGATTTTCCACCTTCAGCTCTGCCCCTTATTGAGACTCTTCTTGCAATTGATCCAGCAGAACGAAAGTGTGCCTCAGAAGCTCTAAGAAGTGAGGTGGGATTTTGAAAACTCGTTTTTTTATATTATTATTTCATGCTACTTAGACATCTATTGGATCCTGATCTGTTCTCAGTGTCCGTAGATTGCCTAAAGCACATATTCGGGACTATTTCATGAAACATAAAATAAGCCGTATGTTGAACTTCTTGAGCACCTTTGTGATGAATCACTAGTTTTATTATATGATCCTAAACTACAAGATTGACAGTGGGTTCTTCTATTATTAACAAAAAACTTTGGGGGCATGGTTCTTCAGCTTTTTGCCTCTGATATCTTATGCCAAAAAATGCGCATGATTGTTGTGAACTGCTGCTTTAGGAGACTGGTCCCTCAAATCTTGAATGTTGTCTGAGGAAAACATTGTAATTTTTGTATCATTTGGATGATATGCCTTTCTTGGAATAGGATCTACAAGTTTGATTTGATGTAAAATGGTGTTGTTTGGATGACCTTGGAAGTTAATTCAATGTGTCGTGTTTTCCTTGGAGTAACAAGTATATGAATATCCCAAATGATGGATTGGATGACATGTTTTAAACAATCACCATAAGGGATGTTATTCCAAAATTAATCTTAATAAATTGAAACTTCTCTTGAATCTTAAGTAGATGTTGTTTTTGTTGAATTTAGATATCTTTTCCATTTTTTTTAAATCAAACCCTTGGTATTTTGTTCAACCTTCCTATTATTTTGCAGTTCTTTACCACAGAACCTTATGCCTGTGATCCTCTTAGTCTTCCAAAATATCCCCCAACAAAGGAAATGGATGCTAAACGACGGGATGATGAAGCAAGGAGGTATCTTTTCTATGAAGTTTGCTTGATGCACGCACGTGTGAACATTTAAAAAAGATATATATTTAAAAAGCAGGGGGTTGGGACAAAAAGGTTGGAGGAGGTATTGACATTCAGGTTAAAAAATATAAGGTGTAGTTAATAATAATATTTAATTTTATCTGAATTATTCAACTACACTTATCATAAATACCTTTTATGACAAAAAGTGGAGACTGAAAAACTTTTTACATGTTCTCTTTATTTATATTAGCTAAATAGGTGCCAAACTATAGCTTTCCATGCTTTAATGTTATGACTGAACAACACTAGAGATGGTGAGCAGATTAACCACACTCTGCTTCAACTTACAGACCCCAACACACACAATGACATACATATGTAGTGACCAGCAGAGTGTTCCTTTGTTCATTTTGATTAACATCTGCTAGTTTTAATTTGGTGATCTTATTATATTTGACCGATATTCCCTGCAAATATGGATGACCAGATCAAGAGCTGCAGGCAAAGCTCATGTTGATGGTGCAAAGAAGCATCGGTTGCGTGATCGGTCTGCCAAAGGTGCTCCTGCTCTTGAAGCCAATGCTGAGCTTCAATCCAACGTTGATGTATGTTGAAGAAAATTACTACTATCTATTGATCATAGTAGATTATGTTTTGGTGCCTTATTATGCTGTTTTCCTTCTAATAATTTTCATTTTTAATAATTGGCAATTGAAAATCTGTACAATTATGACTGGAAGTATAAAAGTAACACTGATTATTGGCTGCTGTGATGTGTGCAACAGAGAAGGCGTTTAATCACTCATGCAAATGCTAAGAGCAAGAGTGAAAAGTTCCCTCCACCTCATGAAGATGGACAACTTGGCTTTCCTTTGGGATCTTCTAATCACATTGATCCAGATATTGTTCCTTCTGACATCTCTTTGGGTTCAACCTCCTACACCTTTTCAAAGGAACCATTCCAAGCTTGGTCAGGTCCCATTGGTAATCCTGCCAGCATTAGTAAGCGGAAGAAACAAACTGCAGGTGATGCATTGGATTTATCAAAACAATATAAGGGAACCCTCAAGGATAAAGTTAAAGGAAAGAAAATCACAGCCTAGATACTAAGTACATTCTTGTAGAGTCAAATTAAGAAAGAACTTGTCCCTGGTGCCTCATTTTTTGGTGTTGGAGTCCAACTGCTTATATGTGTCATGCTACATGCTTTCTTCTTAAAGTTAATTCCTTCTTATCAAGGAGTATAACCATTTCCCCCCATTTTTAAGCCTCCATTTTTTCAAAGTTTTGATCTTTTAGATTTCATTTATATAGAGGTTTTTCTGGGGGACTTGTTAAGTCTGTTGGTATTACAGAGAATTACTGTGATGTACATGGTGATTTTTTTGTTTTCATACTCCTGTCAAAATCTGAATTATATTTCACACCTTTGTTGAGAATTCAAATAAATTTTTAGTTCTGTAAGTCCTTGCCTGTAGATCTAGGTGCTTGCCCCTCCTGTTGTACCAAATCCTAAGTTATAGTAACTAGATTGCTTTCGGGTATTCTGTATCTAATTTTGTTTTTGGTTTTTGGTATTGATTTTGAAGAGGAATTGAAGTCATTTCAACAGTAACTCATCCTAGTTGATATCACCACAATGAAATTATCATTATTCATCATATTAAATTGAGTAACATTTCATGTGCATTTTCTTTCTCTTTATATATATTGTTTTTCTCTTAAATTGACTTTCATATAGATACCTCACTCTCCAACAGAAACTATTAAAGATAAGTTTTTTTTTTAATGTAGTGTTAGTGTAAAGATTTTTGCAATGGCAACCAATTGAAGAGCATCTTATATGTGATTTTTTTCACATAATTATTGTAAAAGTTAATATTTACCCCTTCCAAATCTTGAATATAAACCAAAATGGTGTGTTAATTAAAAAACTTAGTTAGTGCTATTTAGTTGTATTAATTTCATTTTAAAAAATAATCTTCTTTCTTAAACTATCATTTATTAAAACTTGACATTAACAATAAATAAGAGATGTTAAAAATTAAAACATCAATTAGATGAAGGATATTTTAAAACAGATTTTTTTTTTATATCAACAATGAATTAATGAAATAAAAAACGATATTTTAGGGGTGTTTCAACCCGTATACCGAAGACACTTCTAAATAACTTAATATCGTAACAAGCACTCTACAAAATTATGTGAAATTAGTTTATATGTCTTTATTTATATTTGAAATCAATAATTAGTTTATATGTCTTTATTTATATTTGAAATCAGCATTGATGTAGTTGTAATTTTTAATTTATATTTAAAATTGGGGATAGTATCATATAAGGCAACTTTCAATCAAATAAAAATATGGGTTAGATATAAAATAGTAATTACAGCTTGAATTAATAAACAAAAATAACTATGACATGGGAAGGCTTTGTTCTTATTCATTGAATAATAATAATATATGCAAGAGGGCACTACACAAATGGTTTAACAAACAAGGCAAGGTGTGAATATTTGACATAGCTACACATTAGGTCACATTCATTGTTAATGTAATGTAATTATTGTTTATAAATATCAGTCATCAATTTTAGTTAATGACAAATAATGTTTTAAAAAAATTATGTTAACTATTTTCAAATACTTTACATTGGTTTTTCTTTAATGAAATACACTTATATTTATCATTTATTTATAGCATGACTTTATGTATGGTTTATACATAAAATAAAAGAACAATATCTTAAACAAGAAAACGTGTTAAGACATAAGAATAAAATACACAAATGTAATTTTTCAAAGTTATAACAAATATAAGAATCAGCATAAACGGAGTTACTCAATTGTTTAACTTAGAAATAAAAAGAGTTTTCATTACACAATTTTTGTAATGGTTTTAAAAAATATATATCACAAGAAAAGCATTAAAATAATTTAATTAGATTTTTTTTTTCTTTTTCAAAAAGATCTCGCATAAAATTATATTTGATTCGAAAAATTAAAAAGTCAGACAAAATTAAATCTTCTTGTCATCCTCTATGACGAAAATGTTTTTTTTTTTTAAATAAGAAATTAAAGTCCTAATTGAACTTCACCTACCTTTTTATGAAAAAGAAATAATCTTTAGTTAGCGTGCCAAGCACAAACATTTACTAATTAATAGTACAAAGAAAAAATATTTTATTAATGTTTGTGTCAATCTCCATGCATTGAATCTAATAATACTTATACATATACTATTTTTCTTCTTTGAGGGATAATCATATTTGTAAAAGGCAAAACAAGTAGCACAAAAATAAGGTAATTCCCGAACCCGATGAATTATGACTGGTATTTGACGAATTTTTAAAACTCCTATTATGTTCTTCTCTTTTTCATTGTGAAAAATAGTGTATGGTGAGATATAGGAAGTTCATTGTTATGATAAACCTTTGCTTTGAGCTACAGAAGAACAAATGAAAAATTTCATAGAAGTCAAGTTCCTTCTCCAACTTTTGAAGCTGGTTTCGAAGTTGTACAGAAAAGTCAAATTCCTCCTCTACCCCATGTTTTCATCTTGCACCCCCAATGGAGTAAAAATACCTTTTTACCCTTAGTGAAAAAATAAATAATACCCTTTTCTTTTCTTTTCCACACTTCTTCATCTTAGCATTCTTCTCCATAGCAGCCACAACCCCTCTTCTTTGCTTCTGGTTGCATTTTTTTGTTGGAGAGCATTTCAAGATTCCTTATTGGAGATATGAATTACCAATAAACTCCACCACCAACCACCATAGATGTAACACTACAACTTTCACAACAAACTAACTACTACTACACAATACCTACATTAATTTTCAGAAGAATAATTTCAGTATTTTCAAAAGTATGGGTGCAGATTAATAAAAGGGTGCAGGAAGAATTTGCCTAAAGAAAACAATGCATAACCTAAATCTGATGAAGGTTGTTTCTTCATCCACATCCATAGCTTCTATGGCACCTCCATAGGTAAGATAAAAAGCATTACTTTTTTCTTAACAAAATATATTTCAGATTTTACAATCTCAAAATGTTTTTTTTTATTATTATTTACACCTCTTGAATTGTAGAATTCTATAATTTAGAATATTTTTTTCTTTAATAAAATATACTCTGGATTACAAAATGTAAAATGTATTCTTGAATCCATAAGTATAATCTGGATTGCACATTTCATAACACCTCATTACTATAATATGTATTTCAAATTGTACAATTTGGAAGGTTAAGTCATATCCAAATTTGTCTTTCAGATTCTACAATTCAAATTGTAAGTTCAAAATATGTTACAAATTGAACAATTTGGAAGACATTTTTGTATCCAGATTTACCTTCCAAATTGTACAATCCAGAATACATATTACACTAAGGAGTGTTATGGATTGTGCAATCTAGTATAAAAAAAATAAAAAGATAAGCAAACAGAAAATGAACTAAAAAACAGTGCAAAATTTACCTCAACTACCAATATAAGATTGGATTTTTTTAAAAGAATGGAGGTGAAGGGAGAAATTGCATATACTGAATCATGTAAGTTTGAGTATATGAAACTGAAGGTTACATGCAAACCCATTAATGGAAATTGGGCCTACAGATAAATTCAGCCTGGTTGTCATTGAATTTGGTGAGTTCAAAACAACTCACTGTGGTTATCTATGTCCAATTACAATTTGTTACATGGGATATATTTGTTAATATTTCAACTATTAGTGTGTTTCCACATTTGTAATTATCCAAAAATATTACTTTAATTATCATTATTTTGTTTTATTTTCCTATATTATTTAGTATACTTCATTTACATGTTAATTTTTTTTATTTGTTTCTTCTGTTTCACAAGCATAATTGATCTGTGGGAATATGAGAAGTTAAGATAGAGGCTTATCTACAATTCCCCAATCTCCAATAAAGAAAATGTGAGAGAAAACATGAACTATTCATGATATGACAAGGTCTAGTTACCAAGGAGCCTTATCTTCAAATTCCCTTCCTCCAATCAAAGTAGTTGTTTCACTATTCAATTTAGATATTTTCAATTAAATATTATTGAGTTGAGTATATTGTTAAGTTTAATTGAGTTAGAAACCTTGAATTTTTTTTTTTTTAAAATTTAAACAAGTTATGTAATTTAAAGATAGTGAATAAATTTTATTATTGTATTCTCTTATATGATTTATTAAAAAAAGTTAAATATGTTATCACTTCCGTATTTTTATGTAAAATTGATTTTTATCTTTAGTCCAAATTTTATATCCTTAATATATTTATATTAAAAAAATTATTAAAATAAATATTTGTCAAATTTATTTTTACGTGACAAATAAATTTTCAATGCAAACTATAATGTTAAAATATTTTACTAAAAATTAATTTTTCATGTAAAAAATTAATAATAATTTATTTTAATAGTTTTCTCACAAGCATGCAACTGGTCTTCCGTTTGAACTATGAATAAAAACTAATTTTGTATTATAATATAAGAAAAAAATATATTTTATTTTTAAAAAATATTATAATATATTTGTGATAATTTTGTTTGGTTTTTAAATTTTAATTCATTAAAATTTATTGTTTTAATTTAAAAATATATTTAATAATATAGCAATAAAATTAAAAAAAACAAAATAAAAAATAAAAAACAACAACAATGAAAAAAAATAATTGAAAAAAGAAACACGACTTGAGTTAAAAGAAAAATAGAAATCGTCTCCACAAGCATGACTTCACTGCAAGGTTGAAAAGAAAAAAAAATTGTAAATCATCTTTTAGAGCACGACTTTTATACAAAATAAATTAAAAAATATTTTTCGATATACGACTTCTGATTTGAAATAAAAAATAATTTCATCGTTTGATGCATCTAATTAACACGATTTCTTAAGACTAAAATCGTTTACAACTTATCTATTTATGTAAATTTTTTAAAAATTTACCAATTTCTAAAAAACAAAGAAAAACACTATATTTATAAATTTTTAGAAGAAGGACTTTAACCACTGTCGTAATATATAAAAAATATTTTTGATGACCATTAGAATGAAATTTCCGTATGTATTTTAAAAATGACACAAATACATGCAAGATAATAAATTTTATGTCGATTAATAATGAACCAACATATAAAATTCACTTCCTATGAAAAAATCCATCATAAAAAACTTTACAAAGTTATTATATTATACTATTTTTCATTCGCTCCTTCTAACCTTAACCAACATATGAAGAGATTTTTTAATAATTTTTTTCTTATATACTAGTATTTTCTGCCTAATAAATGAAATTTACATGGACACATTTTCAAATAAAAACTTGATAGCATATTTGTACATCAAGATTAACTCATTGAAAATTTATAATGTAAATAATATATTAAAGTAAAAAAATGTGACACTCAGTCACATTTAATAGTTTCTAATATAATGGAGATGGGTAATTGAATATCTTTACAATTAAACAGTTATTTAATAAACAAGTTAAAATTAATATTTATATACTTAATTATTTGAGTTAATTGATATATTTTTTTCACAAGTCAAGAATGCTTGGGATATGCACATCGTGGTTTATTATATAATAATAATATATATTAAATGCAAATGCAAATAATAATAGTAATATATTATATAATTTACCATAAAAATAACTTACGATAAATAAAACGTATTATAGTTTATTCTTAACAACTACCTCAAGTAAACTCTCATAACTATTTAAAAAACATATATTAATCATTAAATTTATTAATAAAAAACTTATAATATATTAAACTTATTATAATATATAGATTTAAACCGTCGTAACAAATCGTGATTAAATATGTTCTTTCTACTGTTGAAGTAAAACATTTTATTTATGAAAAAAAATTACGTTTTTCCTCAAAAATTGAAAAAATATGGAAAGTGACAAAACTAATTATATAATAAATACTTTATTAGTATTTAATTATGTCATAAATATTTTATTAATATTTGTGTTTTTTATTATAATAAGGAATAAATAATAATCATCTCATTTTTTACTTACTTTTACTCTTTCATATAATTCATCCGATTTTACTTCCCCCTAATTTTCATTATCATTTTCTTTGTTTTCAGTCTATCATTTGATGTGAATTCTATTAAAGAAAGGCTGGGAGTGATCAAATGAATCATTACAAAGGCAAAAAAATGTTTTGTAACAATATTATAGGAAGTGTATAGTATTATATATATATATATATATATATATATATATATATATATGCAAAAAGGGGCGAGGAATCTTTGTTCAAGCTGATGACACAATCTTTATAGGTTGATTTCTCGGACTAGGCTTTCAGCTTCTCCTCTCACGGGCTTTCGGTTTTTCCTTTCACAGTTGGATGTATGTATCTACAAGGCACTCTGATGTCAAAGTCATAAATAATTTGTGTATTCATTATATAAAATTCACTCATACTTACCTCTTGGATAAATCATCTATTTATAAGACTCTCTTATTGAATTTATAACTTATTTTGATTTTTTTTTCTGCACCATTTATTATTTCAAACACGCTCATTAATTTGGACTTTATTAAATTAGATTTTACTACCGTGATTATATATATTTCTCGATTTAATCTCTCAGTGTATTCTTTTGGATCATACCTTTCTATACTAACACTATAAATGTTAAATATGTTTTCTGTCAATCTATTATAATGTGAAAATGGTTTTTTATTAGTCTAATATTTATTAAAATATTTTTTTATTAATATTTTTTTATAACACTTACGTCATTATGAGTCAGTCTAAAGTATTTTAATAAATTTATAAAAAAAAAACAGTTAATGACACATTTCAAGTTTCTTTACTACATGTTCAAGAGATTTAATTTAGATGAGAAAAAAAATGTCGCTTTACAGCTCACAAATAAAAAATAAACTATTGGTAAACTCATGAATCATGATAATAATTTATTGTTAGCACCTGAGATGACACCTTACCACTGACACACAGCCACATGTTGGTTGCATTATTATACTATTTTTGTACCTATTTGTGTTGTTGAGAAAACGATCGAACGTGTGTAAGTGTGAAGGTCCAAACCATTTTCCGTTTCGTTGAATTCGTACTATGTTACCAAAATGAATAAAGAAATTGGTGTTATGTTTCGTGTATCATGGAATCTCAAAGGAATAATTGAGGAGGGAAGGAAAACGAGTTAAAAATTAAATAATTTATTTTATAGTTTAGAATTTTTTTCAATTGTGAAGGAGTGACAAATTAAAATTAGTCTCATAATAAAAATATATTCCCTCTTAGTTTTGTGGACGAACGAGAGCGATAAAAAGAAAAAAAGTTTCTTAAAAGGCGAAAATACTTGTATAGTTATTCATTTTAAAATGCATTAAAAATGGTATTCATTTCTTTATTTTTTTAGATTTCACCTAAAATTTATCAAGAGTTTGATGATCTTATCAAATATCCATCGAATTGTTATCGAATCACTCATATGCATAAGGCGAAGAATCTCAACCTAAAAAAGTGTATTAAAAATTTTACCTCAACTAAAAATAACCTAAAATTAATGATATTTAAAAAATATATAAATAAATACAAACACCACTTTATAAATTGATCTTATGAAACTAAATTAAAATTTAAATGAACAATAGATCATTATATCACCCAAGTCAATCAATTTAAGAATATTTTTATTTAACTACTAATACAAAGTTAAATAAAAACTTCACTTTATTGGAATATAATAGTCTTCCAATAAAATATGTTTGTGGTGTATAAAAAAATAATAGACTTATTGGTTGTAACTGGTGTGGCCAAGCTTGCTGGAAATGGATATGAAATGAGCTATTTATCTAAATTCGTCACGTTATATATACGGATTAAAAGCACATGTCGATTCGTTTTGTTTATTTTGTATTAACATTATTGTATATAATTATTTGTATTTTAAATATGATCAAATATTTTATTATTATTTCCTTAATATTTTATATTTATAAGTAAAATTTTAGATTTCATTTCATGAACTATTTTAATATTTTTTATAATATATTTTGTTATTCATTTATAATAAATAAATAATCTTTAAATTTTTTTATTTATTATAGTAAATTTTATTTTATAGAATATTCAAATTCTAAACTAAAAAATTATAAAAAAATTGTTGACCTTTTAATTTTTAAAAAATTTATATGCGTCAATTTGCCGACTCATAAACTTAGTTATATTTAACGGACCAGATATATTAATCTACAAATCTTATATTAATAATCTATATTGTCATCCTATTTTTTTATTTAAAAATTAATTGTTTTATTTCATTATATATATATATATATAATCTTTTATCCAACTAAATAAACGATTTTTAATTTCATATATTATTAAAAAAATAAAATCTCATTTTTACTTTTTCTTTCTTTCTTTTTACTTTTTTTATAAACCAAACAATTAGTTATTAATGGTTAAGAAAGTCGAAATGTTTTGCTGGGTGAAGGAATGAAGACTGCTATTAAAAATAATAAGTGGGAGAATGTATTCTACAAGGTGAGTTTGTAATAATAATTAGCTAATTCAAAATGAAAATGAGAAATCTTACATTTGAATTTGATAATTGTGGAGAAACCAACTTCATTTCACTCCAAATGTAAAGCATTTTGACCTATTATCTAAAGAAGAAGAAAATGTACATTAGGTTACTTTCCAACTAATTGGTTCATTAAAGTACCAATCAATACGAATACGATACAGAGAGATTGGACATACTAACTCGCTTATAAGGAAAAGGTTTCAATCAAGAAACCAAAAATACATGAATATTAATAGTATGGTATGCAGTGCATAGTTTTAAGAATTAGTTTGTTGAATTCATGGAATTCTACATTACAGCCAAAGAGCAGCACATAGTAGAGGGAGAGGAAAATTAGAGAATAACAAGTAAAGAAAAACAAATTGTTGTGCAATGTCAAAGTCATACAAATAAAGTATATATATATATATATATATATATAATGAGAAAAAAAAACTAACCAGCAAACAAGATAATTTAAGTTTGTCAACAAATTAGATTATTTAGTAAAAATGAATAGACTAGAGGTCTAGTATTGAATAAGACGGACTAGACAATCTAGTATTAAATAAGATAGTCTAGACAATCTCTCATTAGATTAGACAATCTCAATTCATCTTTGTTGATATTGTCCTACAACATCATTTGTTTCATGTAACATACAATGATCAAAGTTGATAAATAATACAATCATCCAAAATAGGGTAACCTAAAGTTTAACTTTATGCTTTCTACTAAAATTTGAATATATTATCTCAAACTATTTACAATCAATTTATGATAGATGTAATATTCTAACAGCTATATTGATACACATGCCCACTTCAAAGCATTAAAAAATAATAGGGTTTTCTTTTCAATTCAACCAATACATAAATTCTAGGTGGATTCCTTCAATATCACAATCAATCAAAACAAACTAAAGATAAATATAATTCATATCATACTCAACCAAAGCAAACTTAAGATAAACTCCTTTAAAAAAAAGAATCAACCAATACATCAATTCTTGCAAAAATTTCAAAACAGTGTGACCATATCACCTTCATATCCAGATCGTCTAACCTAAGATACTATTTAAAACTACATGTTTAATTACCTTTTTGATCCCTACATTTAGAGTCAATGTTCAATTTACTACATTGATTTCAAAAAAATTAATTTGGTCCCAAGGTTTGTTAAAAAGTATATAATTTGATCATTTTTGTTAAATTCACATAAACAGCGTTAACTGATGATGATTTGGCAAGTGTGAGTGGCACGATTATACACACATGTCTCCACATCAGAGCCTCGCCATCACCCTCAACCTTTTTTTCTCCCATCTTTCTCAACCCTAACCATTTTCCTCCGCAAGTGGCCACTTTCGCATGCTCTATCGTTTGATATTTGATGTTGTTAACTTTTGTAACACCTTTTGCTACCAGTATTTGCACTTAAATTGAAAGTATTCAACCTCAGTGGCTTCAACTATGGCACCACTTCCATCGGAGAAACCATCATTTGCAGCAAAGGCATGGTATTTGAGGGTTGTGGTGGTGGTACAGGATAGGTTGGCTCGGTTACACAATTGGAGACCTTATAAGAGTCCACATTGGGGATTGACAGAGAAAGGGAAGTTGGAGGGTCATTGGAGGAGGAGAAAGTAGTTTCTACGGGAGTTAGAACTGCGACAGTCCTAGGCACGGGACAAAAACATGTGTGGAAGGGTTGATGCAGAGGTCGGTGGAGACGAGGATGGTCGTGTCGACATTGACAAACCTTTTAAATGGTGGAGGGTGGTCGTCCATCATGATTGAGGCGCACCCTTCAATGTGGAGTTCCAGTGATTCTTGATTGCATTGTCGGATTGCCATGGAGCAAGCGGACTATGGTGACCCATTTGTTGTTTGTTGTCGAGGGGAGAATAAGCCTTGGCTATGGATAAATGTTTTTGGTTGTGATGTAAGATATGACAAATGATGAAAAATAAGTCATTATTGCGAAAGTGACCTTCGAAGGAAGATGGTTAGGGTTGAGAGGTTTTAGGATTGAGGGTGATGACGAAGCTCTCATGTGGAGACATGTGTGCGTAAAAGTGAAACTCATACTCGTCACATCATCACCAGTTAACGTTGTTGGTGGAAATTTAACACAAAAGACCAATTTGCATATTTTTTTAAAACCTTAGGATCAAATTGTTTTTTTAAAAGCATTGTAGTAAATTGAATATTGACCATAAATGTAGGAACCAAAAAGGTAATTAAACCAAAACTAAACTAGTTTCTCTTGTCTATTTATTTGCTCAACACAAAACCAACGTTTCCAACTCCACAAAACTCATAGAAAGGTTAAACATGTACACATAAAGTTTTGATTAATGATATGAACATACTTATGTGGTCCTGGACTAACAAATACCCATCTTATCTCTACAAACACCACTTGCAAAACTCTCATCCCCAAACATGCAAAATTTCTAAAAACTGGCCAAAAAAAATTGTAGAAAGAAACTTATTCTAAAACAAAAACTGGTTGAATATATTTGTTCTATTCTCCATTAGGATTTCCATGACAAATCTTCAAAAGGATAAACGAATTTTCTCCAAAAATTTATAGAAAAGTCAGAAAAAAAATATTTTAAAGAGATTATGATTATTTTGAAATGAAGTTTAAATAAATAAACTTTACTATTTATAAGATTTACACTTTGATAATAAAATATTCATACTTCATTTTAGTTATATTACTTATACTCTTAAGTTTTGTTTTTCCAAGTGGAAAAACCAAGTTTAATCAAGATATTCGATTACTATGTGATATAATTGATTATTTTTTAGATTTAGTGAATCTAAGATTGATTCAACATAGATAATCAATTATAATCAACTTAACATAATTGATAATTAATTATTATAATCATAAAAGTGGAAAATCAATTTTAAATATTAATTTGTTCAAAATTATCTTAAAAATTGATTAATACTTTATATTTCCTTCTAAATCAAATTGAATTTTGCAATTATCACTAAAATGTAGTTGTTATCATAAGAGTGTCAAAAATCTCATCAACATAAGTGTCAAGGCTTAATCTACTAAAGATTTATGTATTAAGGTTTGCTCTTAGATGTGGTAACAAAATCTCTATGCAACAAAAAAATAAAAAGTAAATGTGGAATGTGCGGAAGAAAAAAAAAAACTTATTCAAATTGAACTTATGATTCATTAGAATGGTTTGTTTTTCCATTCTTCACTATCTCACTAACACACTTGAATCACAAAAGATTGAAAATCACTTTAAAAAAATTAAAAAAATAGTAAGATTACATAAATTCTCTAAATGATAAAAAATCTAATCTATATGCTCATAAAATAAAATTTTAAGTTTTAGTTTTTTTAAGAATCAACTTTACTAAACTAATAAATGTTTCACAATCATAAATCAATCACAATTTTTCTAACACCGAAACGTTTAAATAATTGTCAAGAATTTGAGATAAACTTAAAAAAGTAATTTATTATAACTCTTAATTCGATGTGAAAAGAAAAAATATATAAATTATACTATGTTGATAAAAAAATATAGTTATTTTGACCCACCATATATCCAAACACATCCTCCTAAGAAGTTTGGGTTTTTCACTGTACGATCAACATTTTTTTTTATCAGCAATAAGAATTGAATAACAAGAATCACTTAAGGGGTGATTCAACTCTTAAACATATCTATATAATAGGACCCAATTTCTCTGATCTCCCAAATCATAAAAAAGAAAAAATAAAAAATAATCTATCACTATAAATCCCGTAAAATCTCAAAACAAACTATAATGCATAGATTCACATGTTCTGCAGTTATCAGAAGTTTCTTTCAATTGTTGCCGGTGGTCACCCTCCTCCATCAACCATACATTAAGTAATGGGTGTCTTTTTCCTAAATTCTTTGTGTCTAATTTCAAATTCAGAATTATCATTCTACCCATTACTTTATATTTATTTCAAAAATATATACCACTTCACACTATTTATTTTAGTTATCACAAAGTCACCCTTTGAATATATATTCATTATCATTTCATTACAGACTATTCATAATTTTTAAATGAATCTTTGTGTTTTCGTGAAGTAGTGTCTAATTTAAATTGAACTTATTATTTTTAAATTTCAAGTCCATGGTCTTCTTAAACCAATGCTCCATTTAATAAAGAGGAAAAAATAAGAGAAAAAATGAAGTAGAAAAACTATTTCATGGAAGAAAAATGAAGAAAATATTTTACTATAATACTATTTTATTTATTTACTATTTGTACCTCCGGTGTCGAGTTCCCTCAACATAAATATCTCGATCCCACAAGTCATTAATAAATTTTAATTCAATATTAATTAGAAAGAAGATTAGAAATAAGATTATAAAAAGTGTCAAAGAGATTAACTATAAAAATTGCGTTAATACACGTTACAAACAATACTCAACTCTTCTTTATAAATAAAATGACACACTATATAATCTTCCTACCATAAAACAAACCCTAAACATAATTGTACCGGTCGAACTCCGGAGATGGGAACGGACCATCCGAATCAAATAACATTTACAACATAATAAATGTGCAATGAAGAAGCAGTTACAAATAATGTTGAAGGGGTCAAATGCACGCTGCGAAATATCCGAAAAATATGTTAATACAACGATTAGAAACGGATCAAACCGAAAGATACATTTCTACGATATCAGAGAGCCACTACGCATGTTTGTTATTAACTTACTATCCAGCTCACGCAGGTAAAGGACTATAAGTCAACACTATAAATAGAACTCTGATAAAAAAGAATAAAATATGTTTTTCACATCCCACAAGGAGTCACCTAAATCATAACACTAACTTGAATTTAGAGTGCAATTACAGGTACCCAAAAACATCTACAGCGAAAGAAGAAAACTTGAAAGAACTTGAAAACAACCGATACATTAAGAAATTGTGTACCCAGCGAACACGGTCCTACTCCGTTCAGGTACAATAATTAATTATGCTGTAATTTTTAATAATTTTTATTCAGTCACTGTCACACAAAAAATCTAAAATAATCAAGATGTGAGGTTCACTTTTTATTTCTTTTCAACGAAATCAGTCTCCTACCTCAATCTTTATTTTTTTTTTTACTTTCTTCTTTCATGCTTTTCTATCAAAAGAAAACATTAAAAAAGTAATTTAAGATGGATCCCCCGTGATCTGAGAGGGAGGTGCATGGTTAGTTACTTCTATTAATTTTCATGAGATCTCCGTTAACCAAATGTCTTTTCATAAAAAGGAAAAAAAAAAAACTTCTATATTTTGATTACTATACCCGTGTTATGCACACATGTTAAGTTTAGGTTTAACAACCTTTTTATATTAATATGCTTTTCAATTATTTTAATTTTATATAAGTATATAGTAGTATATATGTTTATAAATATTTTCAGATTTGAACTTTCTAAATAAAAAGTGTAATTAAGAAAGAAAATCTTAAAAAAGACAGTTAGTGAAAATTTTTAACGAAATTTTCAAAAAAATTATTTTTTTAATTCTACCAGAAAACAAAATCAACCAAATAATTTAATTGATCGATTAAAATTAACTAATTGATTTAGTTCAACATGTTAAAGTTATCATATTTCTTGAGATATTATAAATAGCAAAATTAATTATCAACAAATTTATAAACACTTTCCTTTTAATACTTATTTTATTTATATATCTTTTTTTACCATTTATCGAAATAGACAAAAATTTCAAATTTCAAATTTTAAATTAGTTTGAAACTTAATCTAAATATCATGACTCATTTAATCTAGTATACTACTCCACGTGTAGAATAATATAATGTAAGCATACCCATACTTTTATATATATTTTATATATAGAGAGAATAAAAAGGAAATAAAAATAATTCATTAAGAATCATCATCCATATCTATAACTTCGTTTACTTATATATAAATCACAATTATAACAATTTATACATGCATATATATACAAATATTAATTATATCATATTATCAACATCTTACACACAAAATAAATGTTACACACAAAATAAATTACAATTGAATTACTCTCGATTAAGATGGATGTCTAAATTTTCAATTAGAGTTTAATGAAACAGTGTAATTTTTCATATATTTAATATCTTTCAAAATACTCGTATTAAATATACCTCAGTGTATGTTAACACTTGACTCATTGAAAATATCATTAGCAAAAATCAACCTTAGTTTCTTATGTCAGGATGGTTACTTGCATCTACAGTTAGAAGCAGTGATATATTATTTAACTTCTCATTGTTTATATGATTAGATCATTAGTGAAACATAAAATATTTCATTTTCTTAATGCATTTTATGCTTAATACTACTATTATTGAAACCCAATATCATTCCAAACAAGTTCACCATATACTCATTAAGGGTAACACACCCACATATATTACACACCTATAAATGGTCACACCAATAAAGAATCATACCCACCACCAATGATAACATGTTATACAAAAATACTAATGGATACATCTCATTTTAATACATTACCAACCATACATCACATATATTAATAATATGTTCATAAATATATACAATTAATTTAATATACAAGTCATCAACATCATCATCACTATTAATTAAGTGTCATTTAAGTGGTTTTCTCTCATTTGAGTGATCTTGCTTCCTATAATTGAGGAAGACTTTCTTGCTTAAGTGGTCTTATACCGCTTGAACGAGACAACTCCATAGAGAAGGTTTTGTCTTTCCTTTGCTTAGACTTATCCCTCTGCGCTTGAGCGTCCATCACTTAAACAATGCATTTGTTATGTCACTGATAATAAGTTCCAAAAGTATATAAAATACACTACTTCACCAACTCTTAAACAATTGTGTTATTGCTTAGATGTCAACACATAGTTGAGCATCAATTGTTCTTGAGGAGAGAGAGTTATCATGGCCTCTCTCACTCAAGCTAATGAGTAATGCAACTAATCATGACTCACCGTTTGAGCGATATGTTACCACTTGAGAAATATCACGTAAGAGAACATAGTTCATTGACAAATTTAATATCAAATCATACAATCTTATGTTTTCACACCTTATGTTAACATTAACTCTTAATACTTCCAAATTGATAATGAAATCCAATAACATACACTCTTAATCACTACATTAACTTACATAACCAACACACACACAAAATATATTATATGCACTCATATTTGTATATAACATTAGCATATCTATATCATTTAGGATATCTTATATATATCTAATTAAATAAACTATTATTATTGTCAATAATAACTATCATCTGAGGTGAATGTCTGAGTTGTACAAGTTGATTGACCTCTTCCTTAAAAGGTGTCGAGCTTTGATAGTGAGAATCGAATGATAATTCACCTACAAAAGATTTTTCGAGATATACAAAAGATAGAGTGAGTAAAAATATATTTAGTCAAAATAAGTACTATTCAAGGTTATATTTATAGGCTTTTTAAATATGCATGAATGTAAAATCAAACCAATACATGACAACTTAAGTTAATTTTTTAAGATATTTTAGTTAATGTCCACTTAACCTTCTGTTAAGATTTCAAAATCAAATCCAAGATAAAAAAAAAAAAGTGATAAACATTTGATCCTCACCTTACTACTTTTTCAAAAAATATTTTAACAACATAATAATATATTATCTTTAAATTACATAATAGTATAAAACTGAATTGTTAATGTTTTATATTTATATTTAATGTAATGGTTTAATTAATATTAGGAATCTAGGCTTTACTTTCAAGTGAATAATAATATCATGATGACTCTCATTTAAAAAGAGAAAAAGAATATCAAAGCATCGTTGTGTAAGAATGAAAAAGTAAAAGATAAAAGAATTTTCTGATACCAAATTTTTTGTTGCTCCATAACTTTTATCATCTCTACCATATTTGGATATTTGAAAAGTCATCAAAATCATGTTAATAACTTATAAGAGTTATCATTGTTTCATAAGAGAAGAAGAAAGTGAAGGAAGCACTATATGAGAGACTATTTAAAAGTTTTATGTTTAGATCAAGAATCAATTAAATAAATTGGAATCAATTGGATTTACATGAAAACAAAAACACTTAAGTAAATTATTCCTCTACTTCCATACCTTCTCCTTACCTTCATATTTTGAAAAATCAGTTTTAATTTTTTTAAATAGTCTTAAATAAAACATAACATCACCTTTTTTAATACATTAACGATACCCTCACACCTCGATATCTCTCTTCTAGTTAGAATACTTTCATTATCCTCTATCCGTAGTATTTGAAGGAACAATTTCATCATTTAAGCGTATGTGAGATGGTTGACGAGAATATTCATTATATTTGACATTTTTCAGTGCAAAGATATATTTTTTTTTTAGTTTTTGTATGCCATTTTAACACATTTTTTTGTGGCTTCCAAAAAAAAAATAAGCAAATGAAAACCCAATCACTACCATTAAAAACACCACAAAACTTATCTCAAGCACAAACGTTAACCATCAACCACCACCTCTTAAAAATGAAGAAGAAATCACTATACTTTCTATCATACTCAAAAAGATATTGTTGGAATTAAAAAAAAAACATAGAAACATAGGAAAAAAAAATATGAAAGTAAATTGAAAAGATATGAAGGTGCAAATTTTTTTTGCCAAAACACTTATTATCTCTAACCATTATTATATGGGTAGACTTTTATCCATAATGGAATATGAATAAAAATAACTTCATAAATGTGACTCAAGTAAATCTAAAAAAAATAATGTCACAATCTCAAATCTTATAAAACAAAAGTTTTGCCTTCTTTTTACCAAAACAAAATTTAAAAACAATAATGGGAATTGAGTGAGAAAGATCCATGTGGGACTTAGAATTCAACTAATGAAAGGTGTGATATGTGCTTTGTTTTCAAAGTCATAATGATGAATAAAGTCAATAGAAGAGAACAATTGTACTACGCTAATGATCAAATGATACATAGCCCCACTTATATAAGTTGATTGAGGTGTTTCATTTTGATGAAATGAATTTGAAGTTTCGTATTGAAAATGAAAACAAACACTAGGCTCCGTGGATAATTTTAATATAAGAACATATCTATAAGTCGTATTTTTAAAAAATTAATATATATTAAAATAATATTTCTAAAAAATGATTGAAACAAATTAACATTGTACTTTTTGTTAGTTTTATTATATAGATAGACGTTCATCCAAACATTATTCACAAAATAAAAATTAATAATAATTATACTTACCTTTTCAAAACTTTTATCCTCTTTGTTATCTTTTACAATATTCATTCAATTTAATATAATTTTAAAATTTATATTTAGCCGTTAAGTCTTCAAGTTATTTAAATATGAATTGTTTAGATTGTTAGTTTAATATAATAAATTGTTTAGATTTAATTCATATTAATTTATTTTTTCTAAAATAAAATTTTATTTTAGTTTTGAATAAATAAATTAATATGTTATATTTTTAGTAAAAAGTTATGTGTTATTTTTAATAACTATTTTTCTAATAAATTATAATTTTATGTATTTTATTGTTAAATTTTAACAAAATTTGATCATATAAAATATAAAATTAAATATTTAGACATATATTTTGACTGAATTAATTTGTTAAGATATCAATCTATATATAGATAAAAAAAATTTAAAATTAAGCTGAAACTCGACTTTTTTTTTATTTGTGTGAATCTAATTTTATTAAAAATTAACTTTTATAAAAAAATCCTAGTTATGTTTGGGCAAGAATAGTATTAGCATTAGTGACCTCATGAAAAATCCTCGTGTTTTACTTGTTAACTAACTGTAAATATATAATATTATACTTTAATGTAATAAATAGTTTAATTTGACTTGTATGTTTTATATGTGACTTTTGAAAAACTCCAATATTATTTAATATCTTTCAAACAAATAACGTAATAATAACATAAACAAAAATCTTATTTAAAAAAACACTATACATAATATTAGAAAATGGAAGAATTGGAACAAAACTACGAAAATTCAAATCTTTGTTGCAAGAAAAAAAATCAACTTGAAAAAAAAAGGAAAGTAAATAAATTGAATCTAGATTGACAACGAAAAAGAAGAGACATCTTATGAAAATAAAACCCTAACAGTGTGATTTAGTATTATAATCGTAGAGAGAAAAGAGAAAGAAGATGAAAAAAATATATTTTTTTGACTTAGAATTAATAAATGTTGACAAGTTTGCGTATAATAGTAACATTAGTTTAAAAAAAATTAAAAATAATTTTATTTTGAAGTGATTATATGTGATAATCTGTTTTTCTCTTTTACAATAAATGAGAAAGTGCTTATTTTCATAATCTTAGAATTTAAAAGATAAAATAATAAAATAAGATATAATAATATTGATAAAATTGAACAAAAATTATAAACACCAAAAATATTTTTACAAAATTGTTTGAGAAGATATCCTTTTTATATATGATAAATATTACTAACTTTTTTATTATCAATGATAATGAATGTTACTTTATACTTTTTTTTCTTAATAAATCAGAATACCTTCTCATAGTACACTCATTAACTCACCCAAACAACTTTTAACAGATTTTTCCTCCATGTAGAAAATAAAAGACATTACATTTAACTACACTTCTATATCATACATTAGACAATTTTTAAACACAAAGTTACCGAAACAAATTTACAAGTTTAACAAAATAAAGATAATATAATAGTATTATAAGTATTGTTACAATTTATAATATTATTTGTTTTCTTATCATATTCATTGATAATAAAGTGTAAAAAACATAAAAGACAAACTAATTAAAAACAATATTTATCATATAATAAGAAGATGTATATGTCAATTTTATTGCATTGTTAATATACTATATACATCATAAATTACAATTAAATTATTTTCAATCAAAATATAGAAATCTTTAACTATATTATCGTCAAACAGTTTGATTATTATATTTTAAAGAAACTCGTACTAAACATGTTCTACTAGAAGCTAACCGTGATCTATCGTAAATTAATGTATGTCTCATAAAAAATCAGTTGAAAAATAAATCCTTAACTTTCTTTTTCAAGACAAATCATGTATATACTTTGTAAACAACATGTACAAATTTTTTTTTCAGTTTCTCATCACTTATGTCTTAATCTACTTAATCAAACAATCGGTTGAGTATAGAACACATCCCATCTTTAACGAGTTTTGTGTTTAATATTACAATCTTTAGAATCACAATACTATTTTAAGGGTAACACACTTATGAGGGACATGAGTGTATACATATATCTTATAAACCAATTACATGCACTTGAGTAGCCTCACACTCTTTGATTACGAGAACTCCAAAGAGATTTTTTTTGTATATTCTTTATTCAAATGCAAACTCCACACATGAACATTCATTACTTAACATTTTTGTAATTGTTGAGTGATGAACTTCTCATGTCACGTACAACAAGTTCTAAAAGCATAAGATCAAGATACATTGTTTTACTATATAAGAAAATGATATGTAAGAAAAAGATATATTTCTTATTCTCTTGTGTGTATTTACATCACTCAATGTATAGCAAATATATACAAGTGTATGGAGACTTTATCTCTCCAAATTACAACCT